>VOFH01003661.1_pt1 | contig 147291 bp, 173 predicted proteins | sample 5384091 | NCBI WGS metagenome assembly VOFH01 (sample SAMN12384727, study PRJNA508395) | human gut metagenome | isolation source: healthy gut G | host: Homo sapiens
TGGGGACAGCGTTGAACACATAATTTCCTGCTTCATCCCGGATGCGCTCCCCGTTTTCATCCAGGAGATATTCCCGCCGCTGCTTGCTGCCCCATTTCCCGTCCGGCAACAGGGGACGGATGGGACACATGACATGAAAATGCGGGTTGGCAATGCCGCTGTCCTCCTTGTCGGGGGCGTGAACGGAGAAATCCACCACCATTCCCCGGCTCACAAATTGCTCCAATAAAAATTGCCTTGCAAGGCCGATGTTCTCCTGCATGGAAAACTCGTTCTGCAAGGCAATTTCAAAACTGTATGCAAGCTGAGCTTTCTTGCCCCGTTCTGCCTTTTCCACCTCGTTCCACAGGGTCTGCCGGTCTGCGAAGGAAGGCGGAGCGTGGGGCGGCAGCAGGATTTCAGAACAGATCACACCGCCTTTCCGGGTGTAGTCGCTGTCCTCCCCGTAATACTCGCTGTGCAGCTTTTCGCCGGATCGGTAAGCAGCGGACGCAACAGCGGATTGCCCTGCACTGCGTTTTATCTGGGTAACATGGAAGTGAAATAGTGCGATACTTATCCCTTTCCTTTCTGGCTTGCCTGATTGTGTGTATTGACTGCCTCCATCAGCAAAGCCCTGACTTCCGGCAAGGTAAAAACCTTTTCTGTGAAATCATAGAACTCCGTTTCGCTCAAAGCCTTTGCCAGCGGTGCGATGCTCTCCACAGCGGCCCCTCTGGTGATGAGGCGGTGCGTCCGTTTCTGCCGGTCACCCTTCTCATAATAGGATTTCCGGTTTTCCAGCCGCTGGAGCCTGCTGCGCTCCTGCGCCAGCTTCTTTTCTGCATCTGCGATCTCCCGTTTTAGTTTTTCGGTTGTTGGCATGGTAGATTCCTCCTTTGCTTGCAGATAAAAAATACCGCCTGTCTTTCGGACAAGCGGTAAAATTTGTGTGTTGCGTTTTAGGCTTTGGATGGAAAACTGTCTGTGCAAACAGATTGTTTTCCATCCGAAGTGCGCAGGGATAGCCGCATAAGCTGCGCAAGGGGTGCAGCCCCTTGTACGGAACGAAGTGACGCAAAACAGCCCGGACTTCCATCGTCCGGGCTGTTTGCCTCGCAGAGCGCACACATACAGGGTTTACCCTGTATAGAAGTGCGCCCTTGTTACCAAGGGATTAACAATAAGTTCTCATGTGTTACTTTTTACAATAGACGTACTTCCACAGGTTATTACTTTAGATATGGAGAAACTACTCTTTCTCGCATCTAAATAAAGTTTCTAAATATCTAAAAGATGTTATTCTTTGTCGCTGGTATCAATTAATCCCAGATCGGGATTCTTCCCAAACTCTGCCCAATAAGAATATCTATCACGCAAAAACTGCTTTCTTAAATCAGAAGTATATTTCATTTTCGTAATGGCCTGTTCAAAGTTGAGAAGTTTACTGTAATTGTGCGATAGAATGGGACGATATACAAAGGTTGGAGGAATACTAATTACATGATAGTTCCCATTGCTTACTTTACATGTAACAGTATCATAAATATCACGTGAGGGTTCCATCAATCGATCAAATGAAAATACTCTTGTATCACTTGATTCTTCTTCAGCCCGGAGTTGAGTTAACCATTCACTTTGCTCATACTCTGACCTACGTCCAAATACCAAAAGATATTGTGGCTTAAATTTTAATTTTCTAAGATTTAACGGTATATTGTATCTGTCGTAAAATTGTTCTTGACCATTGGTTGAATTTAAGATAGCTTTCCATTGCTTAATTTGCCCAGCTGCCTGTGTAAATCCAGAACGGGCATATTCATCTTTTCTAAATTCCTCTTTTGATGGACGCTCAATTTCGATAAGAACAGGACAAAAACACAAGCTATTCTTTGCCAACCACATGAAATCAGGTTTCCTTTGAATACCATCGCCAATTATTGGCTGACTGATTAGAGCATTCATATAGGGAGCATGACCCGTTGCGTTTCCAATAATTTCATATGCACCACTCTGGTGGAAACACGTCGATTTTATTTCCTCCGTTTCTGCCACACAATGTCATACCCCAGCACATCCGCCAGCTCCACCGCCTCGCCATAGCGTAAAGAGCCACGTTTTAATTTCCCGGACAGGTTGGGGACACTGCTGCTCCATCCGTATTCGTCAGCCAAAATCTCCACCACCTCGCTCATGGTCATGCCAGCCCTGACAATGTAGGCTTTGATCTCGTTCCTGTAATTCTCGTGATTGCTCATAAAAAAGTCCTCCTGTTTTGTTGGCTCTGCGGCGAACAGAATCTATTCCGTGATAAATTCCATTTTCTGCAAAGCATTGTTTTGGTAAAACTCAATTTCAAACTGGAATTTTTGCTTGTAATGCCCTGTTCACAGCACCCGCTTTCCGTTTTGCTGGTTTGTGTGAAATCAATCCAAACAGCGAATATCCACACGGAACGGTGTACTGTGTACGCTGTGCGGTGCAACGCTCTTTGGTGTGGATGACAATACAAAGATTGCAGTTTGTTCGCTGATTTCACATGGATTGATTTTTACCTGTGTTTTTTAAGCGCCGTTTTTCCCGAATGCCGTTCCTGCCCGGGACTCTCACCCCGGCGTTTTGTTCTCTTTGGTACGCTCATGTCGTGGCGGTACTTCGCCGGAGAACATATCCCATTCGGACGGTCATGTATTTTTCAAGCTGCAATGTCTGGTGACAAGTACATTTTAGCGAAAAAACATGACCATTCCCGTATATCCAAAAGGATGGAAAATACTCTGAAAAAGCAGGAATTTCCACGCTTATAGACAAGCTGTGTTATAATAAAAGAAATGAAGCGGCGGGGAGGCTTGGCATGAATACGACCTTAACGATTCAGGAAAAATTGAAGGATTTGCGGGTGGAGCACGGACTTACCTTGGAACAGCTGGCCGACCAGACTGGGCTTTCCAAATCTGCGCTCGGCAAATATGAGAATGACGATTATAAAGACATCAGCCCTTTTGCCATTGTCACGCTGGCAAAGTTTTATCATGTGACTACGGATTATCTGTTGGGTGTGTCAGAACAAAAAAATCACTCAGACACAGAGCTGAGTGCCCTGCACCTGAGTGATGATGCGATTGATGTTCTGAAATCTGGGAAATTCAACCACCGGCTGCTGTCGGAAATTCTCTGTCACCATGATTTCCAGAAAATGATGCTGGATGCGGAGATTTATGTGGATCGGATCGCAGATATGCGGATTAACGATATGAACGCTGTACTGCAAGCTGCCCGTCAGATGGTACTGATGCAGCAGGGAACAACACAAAATGATCTGTATCTGCGGACGCTGGAACTTGCGCAAGTGCAAGAGGACGAATATTTCGGCCATGTTATTTCTGGCGATTTGAAGCTGATCCTTCGAGATATTCGGGAAGCCCATCAAGATGATGTAACTACTGCGGACAGCCATTCTCCGGCGCTGGATGTGCAGCAGAGTTTGCAGGAAGCCATGAACTACAAAGGCAGCGACGGTGAAAAGCAGGCCCGCATTTTTCTCGCAACCTTTGGTATTGACTATGATGCGATCACGATGGAGCAGTTTGTCAATATCATCGAGGTCTTGAAGCTGTCCAAACACCTGAAATCCTCTTTTAACCAGCGGGGGAAAACCAACATGACCCATGGAAACGGGAAAAGGAAAAGAAAACGCAAATAGGCAAAAAAATATGCTGGACACGGTTGATTTTAACCATGTCCAGCATATTTCATTTACTGCATCGGCACACCGTATGAGGAGCTGGTGAAGGATACCTGGGACATGAAGCTCTGGTGGCCGCATTCCGAACTTCTGTACATCTTCTCGTATCTGTATCAGCTCACCGGCGACGAGGAGTTCGAGGCGCTGTATCAACAGTCTGCGGATTATGCCTTCTCCACCTTCCCCAACAAGGAATTGGGCGAGTGGGTGCAGATTCGTCAGCGGGACGGCAGCCCGCAGGACAAGCTGGTGGCGCTGCCGGTAAAAGATCCTTTCCACATTTTGCGCGACTTTATCAAAGTGGTGGAACTGTATGAGAAAGAGGGAAAAGCGGAATGAACATGGAGCTGGGAACAGCCAAGCGAGTCATCACCCGCCTCGGCCGGTCCGGCTGGCAGGCTATGCCAGCCGGACCACCCCCTTTGACAGCGTGCTGGAGGATATTTATGTCCGCGTGCACGACTATCGCTGCGGTTCGGCCCGGGCGGTTCTGGTCTACGGCGATCTGCTGTGGTGGAACAGTGAGTTTGTCGCCATGGCGCGGCCCTGCCTTGCGGCGACGCTGGGGGTGAAGGAAGAGCAGATCCTGTTCACCGCTTCCCACAACCACAGCGGCCCGGGTACCGGCGGCAACTTTACGCCTCTGCTGGAGACAGTAGACGCAGAGTACACCGAATTTTTTGTACACGCAGGTGGAGACCGCCGCGTGCGCAGCGGCACAGAACGTGGAGCCGGTGCGCGGAACCGTGCACCGGGGCGAATGTGCCCTGAACGTGTACCGCCGGGTGCACACGCCCGACGGGATTGCCATGTGGCCCAACTACGACATGCCGGCCGACCATCATCTGACGGTGGTGCGTCTGGAGCGGGCAGACGGAACCGTGAAGGGTGTTCTGTTGCACTATCCCTGCCACGCAAACCTCGCCAACGGCAATGCGGTGCATCCGGACTATCCGGCGCCGCGCTGCGTATGCTGGACGAGACGTTCCCCGGTAGCGTGGGCGTGTTCCTGCAGGGCTGTACCGCAGACCTGCGGCCCAACAGCGTGCTGGGCGAGCGGTTCGTACCGCAGAGCTATGAGGGCGTGCAGAATTTTGCACGGCAGTTCGCGGCGCATTGCGAGGCACTGCTGCAAAGCGAAGGCGCCGCGCTGGGCGAGAAGGTTTTCATCACCCGCACCACCCGACAGCTACCGCTGGACCAGACGGGTTTGGAGCAGTCCATGGAAGAGGCGAAAAGCGGAGATGAGGCGCACCGGCAGTGGGTGGCCGCCATCACCCGCAAACAGTGCTGGGACCATGAAACACTGGAGATCTCCCGTTTGGATCTGGGCGGGCTGACGATGTTTTTCTTCAACGCCGAAGTGGCGCAGAAGTATGCGGCCATTGCGCGTGAGCAGGTGCCCGGCGCGTTGAGCGCAGGCTATTGCAACGGCATGATCGGCTATCTGGCCACCGCGCGCCAGATTTCCCACGGCGGTTATGAGCCGGAGGGATCAGCGCTGTATTTTGCTCTGGCAGGTACCTACGCGCCTGCCATCGAATCTGTGATTGCCGATGGCGTTGGCGCATTGGCAAACGAACATTGAGAGGAGAACAAACAAATGGAACAGGGACTTCTGACCGATCTGTACTACGATGAAATTCTCAAGATCATCAACGAAATCCGCGCCACCGAGCGCGAGAACATCCTGAAAGCTGCCCGCATGATCGCGGACCAGGTCAAACAGGATAAACTGGTATATGTGTTCGGCCCGGGCGGCCATTCCAACCTAGCGGCCATGGAAGTGTTCTTCCGCGCCGGCGGCCTGATGCACATCAGCGCCATTCTGAACCAGGAGACCATGCTCAGCAGCGGCGCGCTGAAATCCATGCAGACCGAGCGCCTGCCCGGTTACGGCAAGATCGTAGTGGAAGATTACGGCATCGGCGAGGGCGATCTTCTGTGGATCGTCAATGCATACGGCATCAACTCCGCTACTATCGACGCGGCCCTGACCGCCAAAGCGCACGGCGCCAAGGTCATCGGCGTCAGCAGCCACGAGCACGCCGAAACCTGCCCGCTAGATCATCCCGCCCGTCATCCCAGCAAAAAGAATCTGCACGATGTTGTGGACTGCAGCATCGACTGCAAGGTCAAGCTGGGCGACGCTACGCTGGAAATTTCGGGCTTTGAGCAGAAGATCGGCGCTCTGTCCACCTATGCGAATGCCTACGTGATGAACTGCGTGGTCATCGAGGCTATCAACATGTTGGTCAACGAAGGCGTGAATCCGCCGGTCTGGCGCAGCGGCAACTGCCCGGGCGGCGACGAGTGGAACAACCAATTCCTGGAGCGCTTCCGCGGTGCGGTGCGCTGCCTGTAAAGGAGCGATCCCATCATGAAAACCTGTTATAAAAACGCGCGCATCGTCCTGCCGGACGCCGTCCGCGAAGGCTGTCTGATGACGGAAAACGACACCATCTCCGCGATCGCCTTCGGGCCGGGTGCCTGCCTGGACGGTGCGGATGTGACGGCGGATTGCCAGGGCATGTACCTGTCGCCCGGTTTCATCGACGTGCATGTGCACGGCGCGGGTGGCCACGACTTCATGGAAGGGGGCGAGGCCGTTTATACCGCGGCCCGCTGCCATATGCTGCACGGCACCACCAGCATTGTGCCCACCACCCTGACCGGAAGCCGACAGGATCTGCTGGATTTTGTGGACGGCTTCAATCAGCTGGATCTGGAGCGCGAGGGCTGCCCCCACATTCTGGGTCTGCATCTGGAAGGACCGTATTTCGCAGCCTCTCAGGCCGGAGCTCAGAACCCCGAGTATCTGCGCAATCCGCAGCCGGACGAGTACGAAGAGGTGCTGCGCCGCACGGACCGCGTCCGCCGCTGGTCTTTTGCGGTGGAACTGGATGGTTCGGACCGCTTTTTGGAAGCGCTTCACCAGCATGGCGTGATCTCCAGCCTGGCGCACTCCGATGCGGACTGCAAACAGGTGATGCACGCCCATGACATGGGCCTGCGGTGCCTGACGCACTTCTACTCCTGCATGACCACGGTACAGCGCAAGCATGCCTATCGTTACGCGGGCGCTATCGAGGCGGGCTATCTGCTGGATGAGATGTATGTGGAAGCCATTGCGGATGGCAGCCATCTGCCTGCAGAGCTGTTGCAGCTGATTTACAAGGTGAAGGGCCCCCGCCGGGTGTGCCTGGTCACCGACAGCATGTGCGCCGCTGGTATGCCTGACGGCGAGTATTCTCTGGGCGGCGTTCCCTGCATCAAAGAGAACGGCGTGGCCAAGCTGATGGACCGCAGTGCTTTCGCGGGCAGTGTGGCAACCACCGATATGCTGGTGCGCACCTTCTGCAATCTGACCGGCGCTCCGCTGTACGATGTGGTGCGCATGACGTCCCTGACGCCGGCTGAGATGCTGGGCATCGGGACTCGCACCGGGTCCATTCAGGTGGGTAAAGCTGCAGACCTGCTGGTATTTGATGAGGATGTGCAACTGAAGCACATTGTTGTGGCCGGTCGTACCGAATTTTCTACGCTGCAATGATAAGAGAACAGGGCGGGAGACGCAGGTCTCCCGCCTCTTTTGTTCAGAAGACGGCCTCATTTTCAATGATTATTTCATCCTCGGCTCTGATCCCTGCCACCATATTGGCGGCAGGAATAAAAATTGCCCATCACCTCCATGATATGCTCCCTTTATAGGCAATGTCATTAAGTTTGGCTTCAAAATACACAACAATCTTTTCAGGGTGCTTGTGTTTTTCTATCTTTAGCAGGGGGGACATATAAAATTTGCAGATAAAATTTTCCAAACGAGAAAAGTTTTCGTGCTTTTTGAATCACCATATTCCACACCAGTACGATCTCGAATTTATATGCGCTGCTGCCCCGTATTTTTATATTATAATCGTTTTTGGACTATAATCAAGAAGCGCGCAGAATGTAAAATGATTTTTACTTAAAATGTGCAAATAAGAATTCTGAACAGAGATAACAAGTTATAAGGGCGATGAACAGAACCATAATCCCGATTGCTTGTGTGCTCGCGCCAAAGAGCGCACAGATGTGGAACAACGGGTATGTACTAAGCCACTTCGCATTCGTTAAGCCGGAGATACTGAGCAGCGGCGGCAGAGAAAAAATGAGCAGCGACACAAACATTGCGCCAAAGGTGTTGCCAATCCGCTGCGAAAGAGCCAGCGTTACACAGGCCATACAGCTCACCGCGGCCAATCGAAAAAAAGTCTGGATTGCTGCCATTAAAAACAAAGGTATTTCCGGCGCGTTGTAATATTCGCTGATGCTGTAAACCGGAGCCATCCATGTGCCAAGCCCGTAGTCACGGATAGAGACCCAAAAGCGCGGCAAAAGGCTGAGCGCCGTTATTAAGCCGCATACAGTAAAAGAAAGCAACAGCTTGTACCGCACGGTGGCACGCCGTCCAAGCGGTGTTGTGCCGATGACTTTGATCATACCCGTCTGCCGCTCCATTGCGAACAATCCGGAAAAACATACTGCGCATAAAATAGATGCCCAAAGCGTATCAGGCAGATCCTGCGTGTCGTATTGATCGAACAGCTTCAGCCAGCCGGATTCATAGACCATTTCCATACGAGGTTTTTCTTTCAGCATCTGAGCCTTGTAAATAACACGCTGGAATACATTCATTTTCTGCTGCAAACTGGAGTAACCCTGCATCATTGCCTGGTATTCCTGTGAAGTGACCTTTTTCGACATTAACGCAGCATTGAGCTGGTAGATGGGGCGAAATTCTTCTTGCTGCTGCGAGAGCCAATCAACACTTTCATGTGTCAACGGACCTTCCACATGCTTCATGTAATATTGGTAATAGATCTCGTCCGCGTCGATGTAGCTTTCCGTTGTCACTGCGGTATAGACTTGAAACCCCGCAAATAACAAAAGCAATAATGCTGTGCCCTGCATCACCAACAGCTTGTAGGTTTCCTGACGCATTGGCGTCGTGAATGCGGGGATTTTACGCCTGAAAAGTCTTCTGCCTGTCCGACGTCCCGCTGCAGTAAAATAGTGACGGCTGAAAACAAAGCAGAATGCCAGCGCAAACAATATACCAAACAAAACAGCGGAAACGCACTCCACCAAAAGCAGAGGAATCGGGTGATCAAACCAATACAGATTGCGGTATCCGCCCAGCAGCTCATTGGTGCGCAGTAAACTTATGAGATTGGCGTATTTGATCACATTCAATCTGCTGGTGGCAGGGATAACAGATCGGATGAACAGGTTGAATACAATAAGAGCCAAAGCCCCCAATGCGCCCGTGAAAAGCCTTCTGGCAAACAGCATCGCCAGCATTACCCATATACCGCAGATGAATGCCGCCAGCCATTTCGTGAGAAAAAAACAGAACAGATATTGGCCGACCGTCAGTTTCCATGTGCTGCGCATCAGCTGCGGCACACTTTGAATGGAGCGGTTCAATGGCCCCAGACCATAGAGCCCGCCGCAGTACAGAAGGTTGACGCCATACAGGCAAGCCAGAACAACTGCGAGGCTTGCGCCCAATGCCAGCAGCTTTGCGCCAGCGGTATGCAGCCTGCCCGCTGGAGTAGAACGCACCAGCGCGAGCAGACCGTTGTCCCGCTCGGCCCGGACAAGCACCGTGGCAATGAGCAGCATCGCAAATACGGTTACGACATCCGTGAGTTCAAAATCCAGCGCGGTCATGATGCCTTTTTGCGGATAATACTGAATGGACGTACCGCGCATATCCCTGAACGCTTCATCTGTGACACGGATGTTTTCCATGTCGTATCCGCTTTTGCTCTCCGCGAAAATAGAGATCGAGGAAAGCTTCCGGGCTTTCTGTTCGATGGATGTCAGAAATTCTTCGTATCCGTTTACCTGCTCAAATTCCAGAACGATGGTATTCAGAAAACGGTATTCCTGTGCCAGCGTTTCCCCGTACTTCAGAAACCCGCCTGCTTCATAAATATCATAATACTGTTCAAAATCATCGGCGTAGGTTTCGCGGAGACGTTCGTCTTTTTGACCGTTGTTGTATGCTTCTGTGCGCAGGATGTTATAGATATGGCTTAATCCCTCTGTGCGGGCCAGCTCTTCATGCAGAAAGTCATCCATATCCTCCATGCTCATGCCGGAAATCTGCTGTTCCAACTTTCGATAAGCAGAGGAGGGAACATTGCCCGGCGTATGGCCCGTGCCGAACCACAGCAAAAACAGGTTGGCGCCGAGCAGCACGGAAAACGCCAGAAGAAAAAAACGGCTGTGCCACACCTTGCGCAGCTCAGCGGAAAGCAGGCGTGTCATGCTTCGTCCTCCCCGAAAATGGTGAGGTAGACATCTTCCAGTGTGCCGCCCGGTGCGTATTTTTCAATAAGCGCGGCAGGAGACGCCTGGTCCACAAGTTGTCCTTCCTTGAGCAGCAGGATTTCACTGGCAACGTGCTCTACATCGCTGACTACATGTGTGGCAACAATAATGATGCGGTCATGGGCGAGTTGGGCCAATACCTGACGCAGGCGTACACGTTCTTTCGGGTCCAATCCGGCGGTAGGCTCATCCATGATGAGAATCTGCGGCTCACCCAACAATGCGGCGGCAGCAAGCAGACGCTGTTTCATGCCGCCGGAATAGGCTGCCAGACGTTTTTCCAATTCACTGGAAAGGTGTACCAGCTCTGCGACACGTTGTACTTGTAACGCTGCATCACTCCGGGGAATTTCTTTGAGTGCTGCTATGTACAGCAGGAAACGGCGGCCTGTAAAACTGTCATACAGATTCTGCTGCTGCGGCATATATCCAAGGACGCGCCGAAATTCCCGCCCCATGCGCAGGACATTTTTACCGTTCCACAGTACCTTTCCGCTGGTAGCGTCCAGATTCCCGGTGATGATATTCATCATGGTGCTTTTGCCTGCGCCATTGGGCCCCAAAAGGCCGTAAAGGCCCGGGCCGAGAGTGAAACTCACTCCGGCCAGGGCCTTTTTAGTTACTTTTTTAGCGCTGTATATTTTGGTGAGAACCTGCAATTCCAAATTGCATATAGCATTCTCCATAGGTACGCCTCCAGTTGTACTCTCCCTATTTAGACAGCAGAAAGGTATTTATTAATAATAACGTCGGCAATACACCTCATATCATGCACCACCTCAATCAGTCAATTCTATCTCTTGTATCTTATTTTCATTGTTCAGATAATCGAATGTCTCTGCAATTTCAAATAGCAGTTCCATATATATAAACATCAATTTCTCTATTTGTGTCACAAAACGTTGGCTAATGTATTGAATTAATAGTTCATCTATTGCATTCGAAAAAAAGATATTTCTAATACAACTCACCTTCTAAAGCCAATAATCTCTAGTTTCCCCTGAATCAGTTTTGAAGGCTCTCAATAGGTATATAGTTAGGAACGCTATTCCAATAATCTTCTTTTTTATCAGTGCGAATTGAGGTTCAATTTGTTCCTCTTGATAGGTCGTCCCATCAGGAGCATACAATGTTTGTGTATATCTGTTTTCCCCATTTATCACCAAAAATTCAGTGGGAGTTTCCCATTGCAACCAAATATAACGGTTACCGTGATAGTTGCACATCAAAGATACATTTGTAATTGCGTGTGATTCTAAGTCTATCCCATATACATCATATGACAGAGAATAGTCGTCATTGGTTATAAAATTGATGTACATAAAATGATTATCCCAAAAGCCGTAGAATCTCGATGTTTCAGGCGTAGTACCCAAATCCAAATTGTCGGCAACCGTAGAAAGTTCACCAGTTTCTAAATCCAATGAAAACAGTTTACCTTGCTCAAGATTCAGGTAATAGTAAAACTTCCCGCTGATTCCTCCAATAGATGAATAAGGAGTCTCTCGAGCAACAATATGTTTTTCTCCAGACGAGAGTGAATATGAATACAACTCCCATTCGCCTGGAATGGATTCCGTATCATTTTTTAGTGACTTAAAATAGCATTTATCTTTATATACCCCAAATAATACGTCAGTCGTATCTAATTGAAGAAGTTCAGTTATTGTTCCATCAGAAAGTGAAATTTTTGAAAAACTAAAATAGGCTTCTCCGTTTTCTTTAACCGTTTCAAGTGTAGTATACAAATTATCGCCATCTGTAGCAATACCTCGTAGCATCGACTGATTAGAAGGAATTGATACCAAGGATTTAGAATTTGTGCCATTAGCATCCATTTGGACAATTTGCGTTGAAAGAGCATCAGCTGAAACATTTGATGGCGTAACACAATATAACTTGTCATTATTCCAAAACAATGAAACAGCACCGAAAGGGAGCCAACTCGGATCTGTACTATTAGAATAAGTAGAACTGATATCAGAATTGAGAAACACATGAGCTTTTGTATTAAAGTCAATGTAAGTTATATTGGCACTTTGATTATTATTAAATTTCAAATGATAATAGCCCATTTCATTTCCTGTATCGGAAGTTTCCAAAGCACCATCTATCGGCGTAATCATTTTTAAGTTGATATTAGGCTCTCCAGCATATAAGGGGGAATCATAACTTGAAGAAGTTCCTACCTGAGGAATTTCATTTGTACATCCAGTCAGAATAAGGGCAATGCCTAAAAGAATAAAAACTTTCTTTAGCATAATAACACCTCTATAGGAGAACGCGCAGCAGTAATTGCACTTACTACTGCGCGTCTGCAAATTTAAATCAAATTACACTTCAGGGAAACAGTCCCAAATTTGAGGATTAGCCGTAGGAGTTGATGGTAAACCCGTACCAGGGGCCCATTTAACATTATAACCACCAGCAGACATCTGTTCAGTCGAAACGGTTAAAGCAAGCGCACGATGAATCAGAATTACACCTCGCAAATCACCGCCTTCATGCGCGAATCGAATTGAATAATCCTCTGGAGGCAACTGATTAATAGCCCAAAGATTACAGTTTTTTGTGTTTGTGTTGATATTAAGAACATACGGATTAGCCCCTGTACTTGCAACAGGTCTCAAGGAATAGTAACCGGTAGACAACCGTTGATGCGCCCAAATAAGCGTTGGATTTCCGACACGATCCGGCTTATAAACTGTTACATTGGTGCCATTTGTAATTTTGCTGGGATCGCTGATATAAACATTCAATCGACAATAGGCAGTATCTCTGTGTTGGTTTGCCATTCCATAATCAGGCCAAGTTGGCGGACTACCGCCAGCATCATCGGCAGCAAATGCAGGCACGGCCATTGTAACAGCCATAACAGCACATAGGAAGCAAGCTAATAGTTTCTTCTTCATGAGTTACTTCTCCTTTTTGTTCTATTTTTTCCTTATGGAATCAGTATCTCGCGCGCCGATTCTGATTCCTCAAAGGCCCACCAAATTTGTGTTTTTCAAAAGCCAAACTTTTATTTTAGGACTTAATCCGCTACTGTATTTTGGTGTATTGTGCGTTATTAGAAAAGTAATTCGTACTACTTATTGTCGCATAGACCGGAACGACCGTAGGATACTGTTGAATTGTACCATCCGGGCCCTCAGCCGTCATCATTTTTTCTTGCACACCACATTTTACAAGCAATACGCCATCTGATTCTGCTACGGGAACAACAAAATCTGTAACGCCAGCATAAGTATACGACAAATGCAACTCTATAACAGAACCGTCACTTATGTCTACGGCAAATTGACGCCACTTAACGTTTGCTGCACTACCCGAGGATTCTGATTCAATCTTTTCGCCTACTTGAACAACCAATCGGTCATCGTACAATCCCAAAAAATACAGGGAACTGGAATCAGGAATAGGAATCGGCTGGGACTGCAACACCGTAGTTAACCCAGCGCCGTCAAAACGATTAACTTCAAATGTTCCCTTAGACGGTATATAGAAAAAGAGATAATCACCATAAGAGGCGTCCACCACTTCTTCTTGCATCCATGAACGTTGAGGAGTCATTTCTTGAAGCTGCAAGTCGTAAAAAAACAATTCGTGTTTTTGTGATAAATACGCTTCATGAGAACCTGGGTTTTTATTTTGTGTGACTTCTATTGATTTCAGAATAAGTGTATTATCCGCGGTTCCAACCAGAAACCAACTTTTGGATGAATCAAGTTGTGTCAGCTTCTGAATGCTCCCTTGCGCAAGATCAATTTGAATTAACTGTGGTGTTTGTACATTCAACTCGCTGCTGTATGCTTCAACAATCGTGAATAATACATTTTGATCTCCAGCGAATGCACGGTCATATCGGTCTGCGCTGTTAAGCTCAACCAGCGTAACACGGTCATTGCCATCATAGCCTATCTGCAAGATCGAAGGATGGTCTTCAATTGCTGAGCAGAACACCAATAGGTGTTGCTGAAAATTTACAACTCCAATTGCATTGGGAATAACTGCATTGCATGTTTCATCATTGTGCTGACATTCGGGACGGCTACAAAGGGGGAGTTTTTGGTGCGTCGCATAGTCAATATAAAATAATGTGGGCAGCGCTCCCGACAAATCCAATTCATAAAAGCCTGTCTCTGTACTACAAGTTGTACCTATTCCCATTGACGACGTCAGCATTTTTAAATCGTGATAAAGGATTGGTTCTGTTGGTTCAACTTCTGGATAAGTCTCTGAACTATTGTTAACAGTAGATGCCACAGGAGATGAACTCCTCGGGGATGACGAAGAGGAGTCTAGTGTGCAGCCCGATAATATAGACATCATAACTATAAATAAAGACCCTATTACAATCAAACGACGCATATTTTTTCCTCGATTTCCCCTCAAAGGATTAATATGGAGATTGCTGTGCCCTATCCTTTATGTCGGATAAAGCACAGCAATATCAACTAACTTCTACGCAGTAATACTTACTGGGAACCACCAATCTGAATAATTCACATAATCTCGGCTCCCCCATTTTACGTTTGCAAGGTTACTTGCTCCCGTTGCAACCAGATAATACCCATAATAATACGACTTAAAATGGCGAGACGAATTTTGCTCATATTGAATTTCGATAGATGCGTCTCTCTCATTTCCACTCAAAGGATATACATCGCAATTCAGATAATTGGCTCCTTGATAACGGTAGATATTTAGAGCGTATGTACCATAGCCGTCAATGCCACTCACCAAATAGTATAGTCCATTAGGAGCAGTTTGCTGAATCCATAACTGATCGGTAATATTCTGGCTTTGATATATCACAACATTTCGGTTGGGAGACAAAACAGTGTTTCCGTAAACACTCAAACTATAGGTCTGATCGCCATATGCCCCCAATCGCCAACCAGTTTTTGCGCGAGAAGCCGCAAAGGCAGAGAGCGACAGCGCCACACAGAGAATACATACCGCGCATAGGCATAAAATCCGCTTAGTTACACGTTTTCTCATAAGATAACTCCTTTGTTGCAAATCGTTTTAAACGCTTTCCAATAACCTCCAAAACGGCAACAACAAATTCAAAACATTGGAAACACCTCATTTCTAGGGCTTGTTTGAAAAAAGGCGGAGATTGTGCTAAAGCAACAAAATAGCGATGGAGGCAAGATGCATAAAGGACAGCAAAGAAGCATCCGACGTGTCATATTTGGTGACGGTTCTGAGGAACCACTTGATTTTCTGGAAAAACACTCCACCAGAAGGCAATCTTTATACAGATGCCGGTCAACCGGCTAGGGACCGGAAATGTTGCTTTGGGGCGGGATCGCATAGCTGGTCCCTGGTCCCGGGGGCTGAGATATATTCCCGAATCGTCCGGGCACCATAGGCCCGGTCTTCCAGCACGGCACTCCCGCCGGTTCTGACCTTTTCAGCAGTTCACACCACTGCGCACCGCTCCGAATGATCCAGAGCATTCCGTTGAGCATAATCCGATTATCCTTCCGGGGACGACCCCACTTTCCCGTTTCTTCCGGTGGTGACAGCGGCTTGATTCGTTCCCATTGTTCTTTTGTTAATTCATATTGTTTCAGGCTCATAGCTTCGCATACTTGGTTTTTTTGTGCGACTTTTATTTTTAGCGGAAGACCTAAATACACTCCTTTGAACATCGTGGGCTTGATGCCCATCCAACTGAACTGACATTATATATCCTAGTTATAGAATACATAAAAAAATATATATTTGTCAATAATAAATATGTTGAAAACAGTGATGTTTCATTGTATAATGTTAATGAACATAAGGAGATAACACTATGGAGCAACCATCCCAAACATCCAAAAACGCAGTGGCACTGTGGCAGGGATGAAAGATGGCTTGAAAAAAGCTACGACCGATATGCTGGTTCTTTTTCTTTTGAGGCAAAAGCCAATGTATGCTTACGAAATGCTTCAGGAAATGGCCCGGCTTAGTGATGGTGTGCTTCAATTTAACACACTATATATTGCTATCTATCGGCTACAAGAGCACGGTTACATTTCACCGTCAGAAACCGTTGTTACGGAGAGTAATCGAACCAGAGTATATTTTTCGATTACCGAACAGGGCAGCAGATATCTCGATGATATCATTGCAGAATATCGGCGAGTGACGCAGACTATTGATAGCCTCTTATCGAAAGACGGTGTGCTCTATGAGGGGGATTCGGTATGAATGAGCGTAGGTGGAAACAGTATTTCCGCCAGGCCGGGAAGTATTTATACTGTGACACATCTCAAAAAGATATATTTGAGAAGCAAATCCGCGCAGCAATAGCGGACCTTCAAAATGAAAATCCTATGATTTCATACGAGGAATGTATTGCAATCATTGGGAACCCTCAAGATGCGGCCGGAAGCTTTTTGGATACTCTCCCCGAAAATGTTGTCGCAATTTGTCATCGCAAAAAAAGACGTAGAACCTGGTTGCTGCGGATTGGCGGCGCTGTACTAATAGGCATTTTAGCCTTTTCTGTTTTCTATATGTGGAAAAGCAAAAAATTCCGTGTGGTAGAAGTGAATACTACTATTGTTGATTTTGGGAATGTTGATACAAGTAACTCAGATTGGGATGAATTCCCGAATCTTTTAGAATAAATTATTTTTAAGGAGGCTTTCTGTGTGAAAAAACTTGTTTCTTTAGCAATAGCTGCGATTCTAGTATTTGTGTTAGCTGTTCCTGCATTTGCTCTTGAACCTGAAACGCAGGTTATTGACTTGGGAACCGTCGACCTCGGAAATGGTGTGTCATACCATACGGTATTGACCATCGAAAACTCAGCTTTACGCGCATCAGTGAAAAAAGGCAGTATTACACGAGACTTTTCCTATTATGGCGCGGCAATCGGAAGTGTTCAGCTTAATGGGATTTTTTCATATGATGGTCATACGGCTACTGCAACATCTGCAAGCGTTTACCATACCGTTTCAAATGGATGGAGTTATGGTGGTGAATCTTCTTGGTGCAGCGGCAATACTGCGAATATGTCTGCTACATTTTCAAAAGGGAGCGCTTCTGTGCCTGTATCAGCAACGCTGTCTTGTTCGCCCACTGGTGCTTTAAGTTGATCTCAACTGGTGTTTAAAGCAAAACAAACGAAGCACAAGGCCGAGGAATGGGAATTTCTGCCCGTTCCTCGGCCTTGTCATTTATTGCTTTTTAGAAGATTAATTCTTGTTTCTTTTTTTCCATTCCTGAAACGCCCGTTGTCCTTCTTCCGTTTCGTAAAACGCCTGGATTTTCGGAAGTAGGAACCTTGCAAACTGTTCCAGATCCTCCACCGGCACGCCCTGACGTGCTGTGTTTTCTTTCCGCCTGTTACTCTCCCGTTCCGCCATGTACCTGCTTTTCTTTAACCTATCCGGTCTCCTTTCCGCTGGGCCGTCCCCGGCGCCTGCTCATTCCATCTGCTCACAACTGCATTTCCCAATCCCGGCTCCGCTGCTGCGTCCGGCTTTGCCGTGTCACCGATTGCTCCCGGCGGTGCTCCCGCAGGACCCCCGAAAGAAATTCGCTGACACGCCGCGGCGCGATTTTTACCGCCTCGCGGTAAGAGCGCGTATCCATCCAAAGCTGATGCAGACGCTCCTCCGTATCTTCCGCCTCACGGCGCAGCCGCCACAGCATCGTGCCGCTGTTCTGCAGCTCCTGCGCCAGATGGCGGTTTTCCACCTGCAATCCTGCCGCCGATTCCGCCAGCTTCAGCAGCCTCGCATAATCATCCTCGGGCAGCTCGATCCGCTTTGTCAAGGCCTTCCGTCTGCTGCGCCCGTGCATCTGCCGTACATCGCCTATGTCGGCCTGTACAGCCCGTAAATCGCCTGCTGCGGCTGTAACCTCGCCGCGCAGTTCATCCCGCTGTTTTCGGGCTTCTTCCGCCTGTGTACCCAGGTCTCCAATTTCCTGCCGAAGTTCCTGCACAACCTGCCTGTCCTGTTTGACCTTGTATTCCAGTACATCCAGGTGCTCCGCCGTACTTCCCTCGATACCACGTTCAAAATCCGTGAAACCCGCCGCCTTCATGTGTTCATAAAAAGCGGTTTGCAGCAGGCTGTAAGAACTGATAAGCCTCGGCCTGCCGTCCTTTTTCAGAACTGGCCTGCCAGTTTCATCTGTCGCCGGGACCATCGGCCACTTTTTACTATGGCTTACCTGCATGACCGTTTCCCGAACGGTCCCACGCAGTGCGGGGTCCCTGCAGCGCTTTGACCACCGGATCTCCTTTTCCACCACCGGAAGATAAATAACATGCATGTGGTAATGGAACACATCTTTTCCCAGCCTGTCACTGGCTTCCCGGTTCCTCTCGTCCGCGTGCATCACCGCCGATATCACATATTGTTCTCCGCCTGCGATTTGTTTGGCCAGTTCATACGCTTCGGCATAGAACTTTTTTGCGTACTCATATCCGCCGTGCCGCTCGAAATATTCCGTATTTACATCAAATACCATTTCATCGAATACATAGGCGTCCGGCTTTAAGCCACGGGTGCTTACGGCTCCCTCCGCAACCATCCTGTCGAATTGCTGTGCATATGTTGGTGCACCGCATGTTTTGAAAACAACATTTTGGCTGCTGTACTCCAGTAAAACATCCGGATTCGAGTACGCTTCATTTTTTCGCTCGTTATGCCTTTCCCGTACCCCGATTGCGTTTTTGCGGTAACGCTCATTGCGCACCACCGTCCTGCTCGTTTTCCTTATCGGCTCCTCCTTTCTCCTTGTACCGGCCTTTGCATCCGCCGTCCTGCGGGGCGCGCAGACGCTTTTGAAAGCGTCTGACCCACTAGGACACTTTCCGGCCAGGGCCGGCAAAGTGTCCGTGGGCCCGCTGCGGCGGGAGGGAAGTGGCGGCGGCTGTGCTGCTCTGTTTGGCCTTTGTTCTGCCGCCGCCCATCTCCTCGCTGTCCTGCCGTTGACGCCCGTGGCGGAACGGTTTCGCTCTGAAACATTCCGCCGCTTTCCGTGTCTGTGATATATGTCAGCATACATCCCGACACATTAAGCGTATCACTGCTTGTTTTCAATGACAAGATGTGTTACTATGATTTCGTGTAGGATAAAAGAACACGCTTTGCGAGCCGCTGTGAAACACAGGCAAATTCACACAGGATAGGATGGGGAACAGGATGCGCGGTAAAACCTATGTCTATTTTAACGGCAAGACCGAATACATCGGTACAGGCGGAGAAGAACAAACCGCCTATCCGCTGGGTTCGCTCGTTTTCGGGACACTCGACGTTGATTGGGAACCGTATCTGGAACAGGCACGCGCGCTGCGCCGCGCCTATACAGGCGTGGATTTCGGCGAAACCTGCACGATGCCGCAGCGGCTGTCCGAGCCGGAGACCTGTGTGTATTATCAGGTCGCGGAGTTCTATCACAATATGTCCCTGAGTGTCAGGGCCGTTTCTCCGGCATTCTTTGACCTGCTGGAGGGATACTGCCTGGCAGTATGGCGTGCCTACGACCAGGAAAGTGAGCCGTATCTTGAGGCCCTGGCCTCCGGCGTGAATGATACAGGCTTGTCCCGATCCGAGGTGCACCAGAGGCTCATCCACCTGGGAAACCAGGCGATTACCGGAAACATTATGGAAGGCTACTGCCGGAGCTTTCCGGCATATACCGAACAGATGAAGTATTACATCGAGTGGGAGACCGAGGACCGTTCTCTGTGTGAAACGGCACTGCTGGTGCTGGACTATTTTATCAACTTCCTGAAGAAGATCAGCGCCTTCCAAAAGGACCTGCGGGTTCTTATCGGTGTAACACTTTGCGGTAAGGACGGCCAGCCGCTTTCTGCTCCGTCCGCACGGCTGTTAAAGCTGGCGGAGAATAATGGAGAGCTCTATGGCAGATGCAGCAGAATGCTGGATGATGTACACATCAAGCTGCAGCAGTACATACCGGAGGGCATAAAGAAGGGCGGCATTGCTGCCGCCACATTTTACGCAAGTGATAATCTGCCTGCGCTTGTATTTCTGGAATTTCAGCAGATGTGCGCGCTTGATCTGCGTGTCGCACGCTGTGAAAACTGCGGCAGGCTGTTCCTGCCATTTTCGAGCCGCACCAAATACTGCGACCGCGTGTGCGATGAAGACACGGGAGCATCCTGCAAGGAGGTCGCGGCACGGGAGAAATACGCCGCACAGGTGAAAGCGGACAGGGCACGGCAGCTCTACCAGCAGCTGCGGAACAAATACCAGATGCGCTGCGCCCGCGCACAGGGGAACGCCAAAATGCGCGAGGGCTACAACAAATGGCGTGATACCGCGCAGAAGGCAATGGTCAAATACCAGGTAGGGGAGATGTCCTTCGAGCAGTTTGCGGAATGCATTCAAATTCCATAGAAAGCAAACAGACCGCGCAGAAGATATCTCTCCTGTGCGGCCTGCTTGCTCTACTTTAAAATCATGTTCAGACAAAAAACAAACCCGAACCCGCTCTCATACAAGAGCAAGTTCGAGTTTGCTGGTAATGGTGACCCGACCCGTTTTCGGGTGTTGTATGGTACTTTTCACCGCTTAGGCCCTCTGAAGGAAACAACTCTAGGTTCTGCGGCCTAGAGTTCGTTGGATCAGGATCTGTCCCATCCGTAGAAATCAATGTTTTAATCTCGATGGTATCAGTGTGTATATTCACGCGGCTTACAACGGACAGTATAAGTTTTAATCCTTCGGGCGTGTCAATATCTACCTTCGCCACATTTTCTACACAGCGGCGAATCGTAGCGTCGTCAAGCCCTACATAGCCCTTATATTGATTCAGCTCTGCCGTTTCTGCTTCGATTTCTGCCTTTTCTTCTTCCAAGCGCCTGACCTTTTCTTTCAGCTCCGCGCTGACCACGCCTTCCAAAAGCGCGTTAACACCATTTTCCAGTTGACGGCATACACGCGTATACCGGGATGCCAGCCCTGCCCGACGCGTATCGTATTCGGTAGTGATTTGCCGCTCCTGGTCGCGTGCTACATCAACCAGCATTTCAATATTGGCCGGCTCAGTCAGCATCTGCTTAATACTGGCCGCGACCGTCTGTTCCAGCCACTCCGTACGAACATTCTTCATTTTGCATGTATGTGTGCGCCTCTTATTATTGCACTCATAGTATTGGTAACCGGATGCCTTGCTTCCCATCACCACCATGCTGGCGCCACAGTCGCCGCAGAATACACGACCCGTGAGCAAATATTCGCGCTTGGCGCTGTATCTCCCGCCGGCCCCCTTGCGTGTTCGGATTCGGGACTGTACCTGCTCCCACAATTCTTGTTCAATGATAGCCGGCACACCGTTCTCAACCACAATAGCGTCCTCTTTGCTTTTGGCGTGACTATTCCATCGTCCGTCCGCCTGCGCCTTGGTGGCGCCGTAAACAAGGCGGCCGATGTATTTTTCGTTTTTGAGCAGGTCAAAAATGGAGTTTTTCCCGAACGGTTGGCCTCGTTTTGTAAGATATCCTCGGCTGTTCAATTCGTCTATGATTTCTCCGTAACTGAATCCCCGTGCGAATAGTTGAAACACAAGGCGCACAGCCTCTGCTTCATGCTCATTGACCACATACTTTTTGTCCTTGTCAAGATCGTATCCTAGGGGCGGCTTACCGCCGGAGGATTTGCCCTCCCGGGCGTTATGCTTCAGCGCATCTATTGTTTTCTGGCGCGTTATCAGAACCTGCGCGTGATTGAGCATCGCTGTTGCAGCTTCATTGATGAATACGGCGGGGTCTTTAAGATCTCCTCCCACCATTGGCTGCGTCACACTGGCCACCCGTGCTCCCAGCATATCCACGTCTTTCCGGAACTGAAACCACTCGGTAAATTCGCGGAACATACGGCTTTGGTCATAAACAACCACAAGCTGCGCGCCGCCCATGCCCAAGTGCATCATACAGGCTTCATAACCGGCACGGGTCTCTTTCATGCCGGAAACAGCTTCATCGGAGAATATTTTTCCCACCTGATAACCATTGCGCTCACACCATTCGCGGCATTTTTCCACCTGAACGTCGATGGTCACGGGATTCTGATTGTCTGTTGAGTACCGGGCCAGAATATCGGCTACCGGGCGCGTATCAAGTTCTTCCACTCTTTCAGCCCTCCTAAAAAACCCGGCACCTTATACCGAAATATTCCTTATTGGCTTTCTTTCTTTTTCCATTGACTATTAAGGCCGTCGATGTGTTCAAACAAATCAGCCTTGATATCTGCCCACATTGGATCGAGAATAAAATCGATTCCTTCTCTCCGAGCCAATTTCGCGGCTGGAACAAAATCGCTATCACCAGAAATTAGAATGATTTGATTCACCTGTTTTTTATAGGCTAAAGATGAAATGTCAATTCCGATTCGCATGTCAACACCTTTTTGCTGGGCAACAAACATGAAATCTTCTTCCTTCAGATCCTGCACTGATAAACTTCCCGCCATCAACTTACGAGTAATTTCCGGCCGTAAATTGTAGCACGCTTGATTGGACAGTTCCCCCAGACGAAGCGCAAACTTCCGACGCCGCCTCAATTCATTCAAAAACGTCAGCGTCCATGCATATGTATCAGATTTGTCCAAATCCACATTTTTCTTCGTCAATGGATGGTATACGCTGCGATGTCCTATCGGTTCGCAATCATAGTAAAAGATGCGATAGAGCTGGCGAGCTTCAACACCATCTTTGTCACGCAGATGGGCGAGGCAATATGCATTCAGCTCTTTCGCGCGGTCTTCAGCGCTCTTTTTCCCCCACAGATGCGCGGCCCGTTTTCGGTAAAATCCTCCGTCTACCAGAATTGCCGTATGCGCCATTCTCACACGTCCTTCTAAAATGAATAAGGCCCCAGGATTCAGCCTTCCCCGTATCTTGGGGGGCCTACTACCAGGGGCCTGTTAAGCAAGTATAAAACTTGGTAGCTTATGCTACACCCCTATTATATGCAAGTTTGCTTGAATTTGTCAACATGTTTTTATTGGGTTCAATAGTATTTTGCGCATGGGTTTCATGGGGTTTATACAGGGTTTACGTCCAGTTCACCGTCACTATTCGCCCATTTCAGAGGAATCGCTTGAGCCAATAATCTCTCCGGAATCCGTGTTTACAAAGTCAACGTGGATATTATCCGCTTCCGTTCCATTGAAAATATTATATAAAGCTCCATACATGTAATATGCAAGAACAGACATCGAATCTGTCAAATTCAGTTCCGTAGACGTTGTAGTGACCGTAAAACTGGTATAATCTTCATTTGCCTCGATATTTGTCACATTCGGGCTACTCTCAGAGCCCGGAATCTCTGCGAGGCTTTGATTGATCGAGGCCGCCAGTTCTTCCATCAGCTTCTTGTGCTGACTTTTGCTCATTACATACGTAGCGCTTCCATCCTCGTTCAACGTAATGGAATAGATATCTTGATCTTCCGCCTGCTTCTCCAGCTCTTCCTGTGTTGTTTCCCCGACAAACTCTGCCGGCAGGGTAACAACCACATCAAACAATTCCTGTTCGACCTGTACGTCTCCTATTGCATCAAGATCTGAAATCGTGGTCGACGATACGTTGGAGTTATCGGCACTTGATGACTTATTACCCAGCGCAGAAGAAGCCGTTTCCCCTGCACCTCCGCAAGCCACCAGGGATAGCATCATAGAAGCCACAAGAATAACAGAAAATACTTTTTTCATCAAAATCATCCTCCATTTTATCCAAAACTTTGGGTCACACCGAAACCAAATAGGGGTTTTTGAGTTCTTCCTGTATGTAAGGCAAATAGCGCTGCACCAATTCCAGCTCCTGCTCGCCCATGTGATACCAGTGCTTGCGCTGCATCTCCCCGATACGGTGCCGCGCCGCCGCGCCCGACACCATAAACCAATCAGACACCTCATGCTGCACCAGCCATCCATTCCGGCTCCACAACTCCATCATAATGCATTCAGGCATCAGCAGCTGTGCAGCAAACCAGTCCGCTTCATTTTCCTGCTGGACGCCACGCTGCTTATGGCCAAGGTAAACATGTCCTAACTCGTGCGCAATTGTAAAACGGCGGCGACCAACGGGCAGAGCATGGTTGTAAAGGACAAGACATCCCGGCCCTACGGGCACGCTGGTACCGTCCAAAAGCTGTCCACGACTTTTAAATTCCGAGAGAGGCATTCCCGTTTTTGAACAATATCCCTGTATTGTATCCATCAGAATCGAAGCGCCTGCGAACACCATGCCCTGTAAATCAGTAGCCAACGAATTGATGTTCTGCTGAAGTAAAAGCCATGTAGCTACGCATTGCGCATCAGCGATAGTCATCCGGGTCAAGCCCCCGTGCTCTCAAGTATATATCAAGGGTATCCTCAAAGTTTTTCACAAGCCGATTGTAATCTTCTTCAGGCAATTGCGACGCCATGCGCGTCAAAACCACTATATCCCGTTGCCGTGCATCCTGCGCGGTGGCGGGATTATTTTTTTTGCCTTCTGACGGATCATCTGTTTCTCCCAGCAGATAGGCGGGGGTTGTGTGGAGTGCGGAAGCCCAAGTTTCAACGGCATCCAAAGGAATTGCTATCCCCTTGTTTTGACTATCTGCAATATACGAGTTCTTCTTTCCGACGATATTACACAAGTGCGTAATGGTTATTCCTTGTTTTTTTGCAAGGGCTCTTAATCTGTCGAAATTGAACATAATTACCCACCATTCATTGTACAATGCAACAAATATCTAGCTTATCCTAGAATAACTCTTGAAATTCTAGGTTTTGCTAGATATACTAAGAATGTCCCCGCAAAAAGGGAACAAAAAACCAGCCTTACATGGAGTATGCCCCAAGAAAAGGTGTTTTGCGTATTAAATTGAATGTAGCAACTTCAAATTACCACAAAACGCCAAAAAAAGCAAGGCATACTCCATGAAAAGGCAACGAAAAAGCCAAAAAATCGACATTTAAGGAGGTGGAACAATGCCCCTGCACACCGTAGAGGAGGCCGCAGAATTGATGAAGGTCTCCCCCGACACTGTCCGGGAGTGGGTACGCAGCGGCCGCCTGCGGGCCAGCAAGTTGGCAGGCTCAAAAACGCTGCGAATCAGCACGGATGACATCATGGCGTTTTACGATGCAAATGAAACCCGGGCCAAAGAAGAAAAAGCACACGCTTGAAAGGAGGATATCATGCGCCTGATCGTCAGCCGGGAAACCGGAGAAATATTGGACGTTCTGGAGCCTGCCTCCGCCGCAGATTACGCCGCGTTTCATCAGCTTCTCGCCGATCAGGTGCGCCGTGAGATTTTGCGAATCGGCCGAGATTATTTGGATGGCATTTGCAGGAAAGCGAGGGTAGCACATGAATCATCTGATACTTAGAATGACTGCCATAACCGTGGCGATTCTTTCCATTGCCGTTTTGGACGGTATTGTGAGCGGACAGACGGCCCCCTGGACAGGATTGTTCACCATCGCGGCACTGCTCGGTATGGCAGCATGGAGCTACAGCAAACAGACAAAAAGAGAGGCGCCCGCCCGTGCTGCGAACACGGACAAGCGCCAGGCGGTCAAGTTGAACCCTACGACCGCCTCCATTGTAACACATCAAGGAGGAATGCATCAATGAGGTATATCGAAACATTTTCTACCGAACGCGTTGGATACGATTTCTATTGCGACATAGCTAATCGCATTGTACAGGCCAGAGAAATGAAAGGGCTAACACAACAACAATTTGCTGATTTGCTCAACACTCCCATTTCACGCGTGCAAAGTATTGAAGGGGTAAAGATCAAAATTAAACTCACTGAATTGGAGAAAATTTCAGATAGTCTCGACGTTTCTGTAGATTGGTTAATTGATGCGGAAATCGACAGCCAAGCCGGAGAATGTTTGTATCTCGTGTGGCCTGAATTTTGTCCGGATGTGAAACTTTATCAACGAGCAACCAGCAAGCGCATGGCATTTCTTTTGATGGAACAGCGCTTGAATAAGTCCGGTGTGCGGGCCAACACGCCAAGAGAACGCATGTTCGTTCAATTGGTTGGCGTTCCGGTATCGGATAATACGCTCAAAGCAAAATTTGCAAAACTTCCCAATGGCGACGAACCTATTTATCCGGATAAAGAGGAGGATGCCAAATGCGAGTAATTACATTACGCCCGGGCGAGGCCCCGAAATTTAACGATATCCCGGCGCTCTTGGACACCACCGAAGCAGTGCAGCACTTTTGCGGCGGCGATATCTGCGAAAACCGAATCGGATCCAGCGGAATTTTCGCCATCACCAGCGGCGAGATATCGCCCGAAGACATGCCGATATCGTGCATGATCCCGGAAATGGACATGCTCCTGCGCGGGCCGGTCGTGTTCTGCAGGCGCTGCGGCCATGAGCTTGCAGCGGTGTATGAGGACGATTTAAAGGCCGTGAAGAAGTCCATCGTCCTGCCCGGGGGTGACTGGTTTTGAACCGATACCTCTGCAAGTGCGGCCGGGCGGTAAATAAAAGCACAAATGCCGACAACACGGGGAACCGGGAGACAGAGGGCTGCGAGGGCTGCCCGTATCTGATGCCCTGGGGAGAGCAAAAATACAACCATGACACAAAACATTTTTATCTCGATATCAAAGGCTACGAATGCCGGATGTCTCAGACCCTCGAATACGAGACGCGCTTCGGCGGCAGCGTAACCGACAGGTGCACCTGCTACATCGCGAGCCTTGATTTTGATTTTCTGGAGCGCGTCAGCGCGTGGATCAAGGAGCATTATCCAGATGGGCAAATCTCCGGAACATTCAGCCGTGAAACCATCCGCGCCGTGGAATACGTGAGCAACGGACGATATCGCCTGAGCATCAGCTGTGCGCAGAACAAAGCAGGCATTGCGGCCAAGGCCGCGCTGTTCAATGCGTTTTTCGATGAAAGCGGCCGGCGCTTCGACATGGATGCTGACGCCGAGAAAGCAAAAATCCTGCGCGATATCGAGCGGGGGAAAGCGGCGGCGCACAGTGTGGCCGCCGCGCCAGATAAGGAGACAAAAACTATGCTGATATACAGAGACCCAGCCACGGGCTGGCTGTACCGGGTAAGCCCGCAGCCGGAAAACGGCATTTATGCGATGCAGTATCGAGACCCGGCGAACAGCGTCGTATGGAAACCCGACATCACATGGAATACCAACGCCGTTTACCGTGACCGTGAGCACTTGCAGGAGGGCTTAGAGGCTCGTGCGAAACGCGACGGTTGGGAGCTGGTGTCCGGTCCGGCGAGCAGCGAACCTCCGGAGGTTGTAGATGAGGGAGAAGAGTATTCACCTTGTGACACTTGTCGCTGCCCGGATTGTATTGACAGCTCATGTCCGCAGGCTGGATGTGATAAGACGGACGGAGGCTTCGGGTGCTTTGCACCATACGAAGAGTGTCCGGCGCCGGCAGAAAAAACGTGGCCGGACGAACATTTGGTAAAAGACAAAATAAGCGACTGTTGCTACTTTTCAGGCGTTACCTCGCACCTGATCGGCAGCAAACTGATTGAGAACGTGAATTGCGCGTGTGAAGACCACCCATTGAGCATCGACTGCTATACCTTCGGCTGCAAGGATGCTGTGGAAACCTGCCGTATTTACTGGCTGGGACAAATTGATGAAAAACTGGGTCACAGAGTTCCCGAACATCTCTTTAAAGATGGCAGTGCCAACGACCTGAGGGCCTACTTGGAGGAGGAAATAGAAAAATGCAAAAATCAATCTGCCCGGAATGGGGATGCTGCTGCGACCACGGTCGGGAATGCTGTGCCAGAGACGATGGAAACACCGACCACCCCGACGGATGCAAACACCTTGCCGGCCCCCGGCTGCCCTGCGGATGCTGGCAGTGCGACACAAAGCCTGTCCGCTGCTGGGCCTGCCTCTTTGGAAGCGGAGCCGGAGGCCACGCCCTTTGACTACTCCGGGCTGGACGCGCAGACGGTGGCCGACCTTCATCTGGCTGAACGGGAGTACCTGGGCGGGCGCAAACTGGCAGAGATGGGCCTGCGCCGCATGGCGGACGGCGTGGCCATCGCGCATGATGCGCTGTGCGGTGGTTGCGACAATTTGTCGCAAGCTCATAACAATCAGTACAGCAAAGACACTTTTGGCGCATGGTGTGGAAGCATTGGAATCCACCGCAAGGCAGCAGAGCGACTTTTACAGGTCTCTAAGCTGTTGGACAACAGCACTCCGCGTGAGCAGAAGGTCTTGGAAGAACTGACGCCATCCGTCTTGTACGAGGCTTCTCGCCCGTCAGCTGAGCCGGAGGCGGTGGAGGCACTCAAAAGCAAACAGGTGAAAACACTGAAGGAGTTCCGGGCGCTGGAGGCACAAATCAAAGCCGAACGCGAGGCGCGAGAGAAGGCCGTCGCGGAAGCGGAAAGCCTGCGCTACGCCAATGATGCGCTGCGCGACGAAGCTGCCACAGCCCGGGCACAGGCAAAGCATGCGCAGGAAAAAGCCGACGCGCTGGAAACAAGGCCGGTGATGAGCGAGCTGTTCGATGCCAAGGAGCGCATCAAGGAATTGGAAGCCCGTCCTGTGGAGGTAGCTGTTCAGGAGCCAGATCCCGCCGAAGTGGAACGTCGAGCCGGTGAAAAAGCCCGGGAAATGACGGCCATGCTGCAAGCGCAAGTGCGTGGCATGCAGGAAGATCTGGACGACGCACGGAAAATCATTGACAGTGCAGAGAGCGCCACATATATGGCAGCAGCGGAATTTGCAGTAAATGCTGCGCAGGTACTGAACGGCATTCGGGCCTCGTTTTGGGCAGTTGCGAAAGAACTTTCCGATGAAGATTTTTCAAGCGCCGCGGCGCCGCTTCTTGAAGCTGCAAACCGCATCGTGGATTGCGAATGGGATGATGACGAGGAGGAACAAGAATGAGCACTATTATCAAAACAAATTATGTCGCTGTGCAGCTCGCTGACCGAAGCCAGCCCGGCATATACAGCGGTCGTGAATATACGTATATTGCGGACAAAAGGCTTGCTGTGGACGATATCGTCTATGCAGACACACGCCTGGGCGGTACTTTGGCCAAAGTCGTGGCGGTGGACGTGCAGGAACACACGATTGATCCGAAAATCCGCCCGCTGCTGAAACACATCACCGACGGCCCGCTGCCGCCGGATAAGGTTCCTCAGCCACGTCCTCAAGCGGTCACGCAAATGACGCTTGGTTGAAAAGGGGTGAATGATGTTGAAAGTTGTGAAACTGCTGAAGCTGTATGTCGAAAATTTTCGCGGCATAAAGAATTTTGTACTTACTCCCGACGGGCGCAGCGCCACAGTACAGGGGGGCAATGGGACGGGAAAAAGCACGTTGATGGCTGCTTTTCTCTGGCTCTTGACCGGTAAGGACGCACAAGGCCGTGAAAATTACAACGTGTTTCCGCTGGGAACAGATGGGAACCGCCTGTCCGGCTGCAGCCCTACGGTGACAGCTACTCTCTCAATGCCGGACGGGCACACGCTCATTCTGCAGCGTTCCATATGCGAACGCTGGACGAAACGTCGAGGAAGCGCCGAGACGGAATATAACGGCGACGAGACGCGCTATTTCATCGACGAAGTTCCCGTGAGTGCAGGGGAATATAGCTCCGCCATTTTTGGTGTGTTCCCGGAAAAGTTGCTTCCGCTGCTGCTCAATGCAGTCTGGTTCTCGGAGCAGACAAAGGACTATAAAGAGCGGCGGCGCCTTCTGCTGGAGCAGTTCGGCAGCCTGCAGCCGGCGGACGTATTTACTGCCAATCCAGAGCTTTCCGACCTGGAAAGCATGCTGGGGACGCATTCCGTGGATGAATTTTCCCGAATCTGCACAGAACGCCGTAAGCGGTATAAGGATTCCCTGTCGGCATTACCCGCGCGCATCGACGAAAACCGAAAGCAACTGCACCCCGTATCCGATGCCAGGGCCGTCAAAAACGAGCGCAGCAAGCTCAATGTTGAAATCGCCAAACTGCAGTATGAGATTGAGCACACGACGGCGGACGCTGTACAGCGGCATAACCAGCAGGAACTCGAAAAAGTACAGCAGTATTTGGAGATGATCCCCAATAAGCGTCGTGTGTTGGAATCGTCCAGTAATGCGGGATGGCTGGAAGAGCACAACCGTCGTATTGATGACGCTGCCCGTGGAAAACAAAATGCAATGTGCCGGGTGGAAACACTTGCTGCGGAACTTCGCTCGCTGAATCGGGAGCGGGACCTCCTGGCTGCTGAACGTGACCGTCTGCGGGTTGAATGGGTGGAAGTGAACAGGACCGTGCCTGACATTGCGCAGACATGCCCGACCTGCGGACAGGCATTGCCTGCGGAACTGGTGCAGGAGGCGCAGGAGAATTTTAACGTTTCCAAATCTGAACGGTTGTCGGATATCGCGGCCAAGGGTGCCAAAGCTGCTCAGGACGTCGAGAAAATGGAGAAAAAATCGGCGCGTTTGCGTGAGGACCTGGATACATGTGAGCGTGCCGCCAAGGCGGCAGCCGCAGCCTATGATATGGTGATCGCGGAAAAGCCTCCTGTAACACAGATGGGACTTTTCGCGGAACTGGATGCGGAGGAAACGAATCTGAAAGCCAAGGCTGAAGAATTGCGGCAAGCAATCCAAGCCAGCGCCCAAGCGGCCGAACAGGTTGTTCAGGAAAAGCGCCAGAAACTGGCAGACATGCAGGCCCAATCCGATGCAATGACCTCACGGCTGGCTGAAATCGACCGCAACGCGGCGCTCGAAACCCGTATCCAGGAGCTTGAAGCAGAACAGCGTGACACTCTTCATCAATTGGAGGAAGCGGAGCGCGGGCTGTCTATGTGCGAGGAATATACCCGCACGCTGGTGACACTTCTGACCGAGCGCGTCAACAAGCATTTTCCCACGGTGCGCTTCAAACTGTTTGAGCAGCAGAAAAACGGCGGTCTGCGAGAGGTCTGCGAGGCAATGGTGGACGGTGTTCCATACGGTGCTCTGAATACCGCGTCCAAAATGCAGGCGAACGTGGAGATCGTGCAGGCATTCAGCCGGGCGGCGGACATTTCGCTCCCGCTGTTCCTGGATAACCGGGAGAGCGTTACCGATTTAACACTGCCGGATGAAATGCAGGTCATCAATTTGAATGTGATCCCCGGCGAAAAACTGGGGCTGAAAGGGGATTAAAGTATCATGGCGGAAAATAACGGAATCGCAAAAATGCCGGATTATCGCACTATCGTACAGAAAACAGGGGCCGCATACATCCCATTGGTGGAAAAACAGATTTCCAATGGTGGTTCGGTGGACCTTTATCAACATCTATGCATGGAAAACGCGCTGACAATGATGCACGAAACAGCCGTTGGAGCGGGCCTTGAGGGAATCTCCGCGCTTCAAAAAAGTGAAATCATGCAAATTTTGCAGCAGGTGGCTACGCTCCGCTTGAACGCATTTTCGAGACCGCGGGAATGTTATTTCCAGACGCGCAAGAAAAAGCAGCCGGATGGGAACTGGACAACCTCCATCGAAATGGGCATTGAGGGAGATGGCAACGACGTCATTCTGAGAAACTTTGGCCATGGCGTCGAAGAGGTATATCCATATTGGGATGTTCATGTAGATGATGAATTTACTTATCCCGTACACCACGGAATCGACGTAGAGCCGCCCACCTGGAAACGCTGCGGCACTGGAAAATATGCCCGCGTCGTCTATCCTGTACGCTTCACGGACGGCACCGTGCGCTATTTCATCAGTGAGCGCGCTGAAGTCCGTGCGAACTTGGTCGCCCATATCAACAACAACATGATGAACGAAACCTTCGGCATTGCAGAAAGCCGTTACAAGGCCACGCTACAGCAGAAACATCAAATTGATGCGCGTAAGTCCGAGCTGAAAGCTCTGATGGATGGAAGGGACATCGACGAGATCCTCGACATTCCTGAACTGAAGCCATACATTTCCCCCGCTTGGATGGAGGGGAGCCGTGAGCGGATGATTTTGCGTAAAATGCGCAACAATGCGGTCAAGCCTATCCCGAAGGATTTTGCAAATGAACTTTCCTTGTCCGCCTACTACAAAAGCATGGCGGTATCGGAATCCGACAACACCATCGACGCCGAATATCGTGAAATTCCTGATATGGATGCTCTCCCATCCGGCCCGCAAGAAGTAGAAATGCCGCCTGCGGCACCGCCCCGCTCCGAGCCTGCACCTGCACCAGTGGAGCCAACCAGCAAAGTAGAGCAGGCGGCCCCGGCGGCTCCGCCCGTTACCACCGCTCCGTTTTAACGGTGAGGCTGTATGGAAATAAAGACACTGGCCAGCGGTAGCACAGGCAATGCATATCTGGTGGGCGATGGAACCACCACACTCCTGTTGGAATGCGGTATCTCAATGCGTGAGCTGATGCGACGGAGCCGCTTCACACTCTCCCGGGTAGACGCCTGTCTCATCACACACGAGCATGGCGACCATGCACGGGCGGTTCACGACGTGATGGCACGCGGCATCCCGGTTTACTGCAGCGAGGGGACGGCTGCCAAGCTTGGAATCTCCGGAGCCGCCGGTTGCAATTCAAAAATTTTGCATATTCATCGCTTCGATATCGGCACCATCGCCGTGCTGCCCTTTTCCATGTATCACGATGCCGCCGAGCCATTGGGGTGGTTACTGGAATCCTTTCACACCGGTGAGCGACTAGTTTTTTTGACGGACACAAGCCGAGCTGAATATGTTTTCCCTCCACTCGACCACATCCTGATTGAGTGCAACCACATGGGCGCCGAAAGCATGGTGGATACCAACGCATATCAAGCACAGCGCGTAATCGACAACCACCTGAGTTTACAGGAGTGTATCGCTTTTCTAACACACCAGGACTTGAGCCGCGTGCAGGACATCCGATTGCTCCATATAAGCCGCAGGCACGGCGACCCCGACGCTATGCGCCGGGCCGTCGCCGCGGCCACCGGAAAAAGAATCATCATTGCAGAGGAGGAAATATAATATGGCATACATTGAGCACGATCAGTTGGACGCCCAACTGAAAAAATTAGAGAATGTCTGCGCCGAAAATGGGTTTACGTATAAATTTCTTCGGGACAAGTATCCGGTCCGCATCATCATAACGCCGGACGGTACCATGGATGGCCAGATGAGCATGTTGGACAACCCTGTGGGATATAACACCAAAGGCTCCGCACTGGCATTTGTTTTTGTGGATGGCGATGTATATCTCAACCCGGGAAAAGAGGGGGGCCTGTCTCTGAGTAAGCGCCTGCAGAACAAACTGCGCACCATCGCGGAAAAGGTATATTTCAATTACCTGAAGGTTTTCTTCATCGACACTTTGGAAGCAAAAAAAATGGCGGATAAGCTGCACAATTCCGATGCGGATGAATCCCACACGCAGGACCCCGAATTTGAGGCCATAGGAGACGGGGAAATTCTTGCCGATGAGAACGAAGCCGATGGAAACAGCGCTCCTACGGCCGCACAGGCGGATGCATCGGACGATTCCGCCAGCGGCAACGATAACGAGTAAAGCGAGGACGAACAATGCCGGACGACGCCGAAAAATCAAAATACATCCCGATGTTTTATTCGTATATTGAACAGCTTGGGCTGTTGTCTCTGGAACAGGTCGGCGCTCTGGTTATGGCGCTGTTGGTGTATGGCCGCGATGGTACTCAGCCCGATTTCCCAAAGGATGGGAACGTATATATGGCATTTTCTTTTATCGCAGACAATTCGATGCGCGCTGAAATCCGCCGACAGGAAATTGTTGAAAAGCGCCGGGAGGCCGGACGCATCAGGGCTGCTTCTGCAGAAAAAGATGAAAACGGACGCTTTGTCCAGCAAAAAACCAGCAAAAAACCAGCACTTTCCAGCAAATCCAGCACCGACCAGCAAGTCCAGCTATACAAATACAAATACAATAACAAAGACAATAACAATAACAATCGTCGTATACGCGCGCACGCGCACGCATACGCGAACGACGACGGATTCGACGATGGTTGGTCAGAGAGAGAACGAGAGATCGTCGCCTTTTGCCGTGAGGTGGTGAAGGACATAAAGCCCGAGCAGGAACGAAAGGTCCTTGCTGCCGCCGATGGTATGGAGCTGGGAATGGTCCTGGACGCTATATCCATCGCCTACGAAAAAGGATGCAGTTCTCCCGATTACATTGTGAGCAGCATTGAATCGCAGCGTCACCAGCCTGATCGCCGCCCCGGAAAGATATAATACAGCGCCCGCCCGGCCAACCACCGGGCGGGTATCGTCAAGGAGGACAGTATGGAAAGAGTAATTTTTGAGGTCCCGGGAAAACCACAGGGCAAAGGGCGCCCCCGGGCCAGTGTTGTAGGCGGACATGCCCGCATGTACACCCCCGCCGGCACGGCTTCGTATGAAAACAAAATCATGCTCTGTTACCAGCAGAGACATGCCGGTGTTCGCTTCGTGCCGCCGATTATCTTGGAGGTAAATGCATATTTTGCAATACCCAAATCCTATCCGAAGAAAAAGGCTGCATTGTGTAGCCAGAATATCCTCCGTCCCACATGTAAGCCGGACATGGATAATATCGTGAAAGCTGTAGCCGATGCATTGAACGGTGTAGCCTACCGCGATGACAGTGCCATCGTAGAGCTGCGCGTGGCTAAGCGGTACGGAAGTCCGGAGCGTCTGGTGGTGCGTGTATCAGGGGATCTCGAACCAGAGGAGGAAGTAGTGGAGGGATTACATCATGGTTAAATCCAGAGAAGATAGCGTAATCGAAATTTGGGGTACGAAGTATATAAACCGCGATGTAAATCGTCTTCAGGAGGACATTTGCGCAACGATTATCCAATGTGAGCCCGGGAATACTTCGGGCGATTATATCGTCGAAGTCGTGCGGAAGGAGCATCCTGACCATGAGTAAGAAAAAACATTGCCACTCAGAAAGCACGCGACTTGGGAGAAGGCAGGATGTAGCAAAAAGCTGCTTCAATTGCGAACACTTCTTGTACTGTGGCGAGGGAGACCATGTTTGTGATCTTGAGACTTCAGCAGGCGCTATCGTGCAACCACTCATTGACGAATGGGAACCTACAGAACACTTTTTTTATTGCGGTGGAAGGAAATGGAGGCAGAGCATGACAGATAAAGAGCTTGTGGAGCGGTTGCGCGAAAATGCAGAAGGAGGGCGTACAGCATGAGTGAATTTGAACGGCAGATTTATGCAGACCTGAAATCCACAGACCGTGTCTCGCTCTGGGTGGCTAAGTGCATGGAGCTTGCAGAATTTTCATGCATCTTAACGGATGAAGATATTGATGGAATTGCTATGGTATACAAAACGATGCGAAAGAAGGATGACCCATGCAAATCTTGATAAATCTGGCGGTCTTGGCCGTCGCACTGGCGGTTGTGGCCACGCTGGCCTGCATTGCCGCGGGGGATGGGCGATGAAATCCGTTCGCCCGCTGGCGGTTCCACCGGTTGCGTATATAGAAAATGCAACTGCAGATGCTGTTGTAGATGTAATTTATCCAGCGATGACATATCGCAAAGGGTACACAGAGTTCAAGGCCGATAATTTACCACGTCAGGGCCGTGTGGAGTATATATCGCCACGTGGGTGGGCCACTCTGATGCTGCTCTCAAATGCGGATACTCGGCCGCTATACCGTGAATCATTCTGGATTCTGAAAAGATAGCACGAGGAGGCGAAAATCACGGAGGCTGAGGAGAAAAAAGAGCGGCTGATGAAATATCTGTCGCTGAAAAAGGAAAACGAAAACCGCCGTGAACGCCTGGCACGGATGAAAGCCGGAGCTGAGATTCCATCAGCGCGAGAATACGATGGAAGTCAGCATACAGGGGGCGGCGGTAGCCATATAGCTGTGGCGGTAGAACGATACATAGAGTACGAGAAAGAAATTCGCCCGATTATTGCCGAAAATGAGAAGGAAATCTTTATACTCAAGAACGCTGTGCATGCTTTGAAAGATCCTCTGGAACGTGAGGTTGTACGATTGCGGTACATGGACGGAGATCATTGCAGGCCCACTCCATGGCGAGAGGTTGCATGGGGGATGTACCAAGAAGCGGATGACGCGGCAGTTTATCGAGCGAAAAGAATACACGATAGAGCGATTTCTCATATTGCCCTATAACGCTCTATTTTGCATTATTCACATTGCAAGCTTGCTGGTGTATGATGAAAATGTCGAAAAGCGAGACAAAAGCCGAGCGATTCGATGCGGCGTGGCAGCCGCCCTCCTTATTCTCTCGCCGCCCCGGCAGACGGCGGCACCAGTAGTCTGCTGCCCATTCAAAGCTCCGGCCTGTTTTCCACTAAGCCGGAGCCTCCCATGGGTGTTCCGCCCGCATGAGGGCGCGGCACCCACCAAACCCATATTTGTATTTCTGCTTTGCAGATTGAGAAAGGACACCGATACGAGTATCGTAAAAAGGGATTCGGTTGACGGCCGGGGAACAGGCCCGGCAGAAGTTCCAAGGCCCGCATGGCAACGTGCGGGCCTTAATCATATATTCCGAGAGAGGTGGTGACGTGTCGAATGAAAAAAATCTTGTTCCATTCACTGAACGAACAGAGAGCGAACAGAGAGCAATCCAACAGAAAGGCGGCATTGCCTCCGGGGCAGCGCGCCGCCGCAAGCGGAGCCTGAAAGAGGCGGCGGACGTATACCTTTCCCTACCTGTCGCAGACCGCCGCCGCTGGAATAAGCTGGCGCGCCGCTGTATCGACCCCGAGGATATCGACAATCAAATGGCAATGATCGTAGGGCTGACTGAGGCCGCAACCGCAGGCGATGCGCGCGCGGCAACGGTGATCGTCAAGCTGTTGGGCGAGGAAACGCCCCGCGAGGATACCGGCGCCGATCAGCTCGCCCGCGCCGCGGAACTTCTGGAGGGCATCGATGGCGTTATCGAGTAAGCAAACCGAGTATCTCCAGAGCTGCAACCATCGCTGGAATATCAAAATAGGCGCGACAGGCAGCGGCAAAAGCTGGCTGGATTATGCCGTCGTTGTTCCCAAACGTCTGCTGGCACTTCGTGGGCAAGGAGCTGCGGTGATGCTCGGGAACACCCAGGGCACACTTTCCCGCAATATCCTTGACCCAATGCGTGAGATATGGGGCGAGGGCCTTGTCGGTACCATCAGCAGCGATAATACGGCGCTCCTGTTCGGGCGGCGGGTCCATATCCTTGGTGCGGATAATAAAAAACACGTCGCTCGAATCCAGGGCATGACCATCGAATACGCCTATGGCGACGAAATGACTACCTGGAATGAAGAAGTATTCCAGATGCTCAAAAGTCGACTGCGCTGTGGGCACAGCTACTTTGACGGTACGGCCAACCCCGCAGACCCTCACCATTTTGTCAAGCAGTTCATTGACAGTGACGCCGATGTTTACTGCCAAACATCCACCATCGACGATAACCCGTTTTTACCACCCAGTTTTGTAGCGAACCTCAAAACAGAATATGCAGGGACCGTATATTATAACCGCTTCATTCTGGGCCAATGGGCGGCCGCAGAAGGCATCATTTACCGTCTATTTGCCGACAGCATTGCATCTGATGATAAACGATTTCTGTGGCCCGCAGAGACGGCGCCACGGCCATGGAGAGTGCACATCGGCGTAGACTTCGGCGGCAATGGTTCACAGCATGCATTTGTAGCGACGGGCGTGCTGCAGGGATATACCGGATGCATTGGCCTGCAGAGCCGCAGAATCCCTCCGAAAGACACGGATGTATTGTTCCTGCAGAATCAATTCATCGAGTTCGTTGAAGCCGTGTTCGCGCGCTGGGGTGAGGTTCATGCAGTATATTGCGACAGCGCGGAACAGGTACTGAAAAACAGCCTGCGTTCTGCCCTGCTGCGGACACGCTTCTCGTGGCTCGCAGACCGTATATACAACAGCAAAAAGATTGAAATAAACGACCGCATTCGCCTGACGTCCATTCTGATGGGCGGCGGGCGTTTCTGGTATATGCCTGAGGCCGGAACCCTGCGGGATGCTCTGGCCTCCGCCATGTGGAGCGGAAAGCATCCCGGCATGGATGAGCGGCTGGATGATGGCACAACCGATATCGATACGCTGGACGCTTTTGAGTATACGATCGAGCGGGACTATAAACGCTATTTGAGGTTGACGGAATGAATATCACACAATTCATCAAATATCTGAATAAAGAAAAAGGCTGGGAACTGCAGGGGCAATATTATGCCATCATCGACGAGTGGAGGCAATGGTGGCGCGGGAATTACGCGCCGTTCCACTGCATAAAAGAATCCGGGCTGGATGGGAATATCCATACACGTGATATGTACCGTCTGCGTATGCCGAAGCGGGCGTGTGAAGACTGGGCCAGCCTGCTCCTGAACGACAAAACCACCGTGACCGTGGATGACAAGCAATCAGCAGAATGGCTGCTCGGAGACAATGCACAACAGACCGGCGGAGAGCTTGGCCGCCTCGACTTCTGGCACAATGCCAATACGCTGGTGGAGCTTGCATTCCGCAGCGGTACCGGAGCTTTTGTGCTGGGCGTTGAAAACCTTGCCGTAATTGGCGGCATCGCGCAGAACTCGAAAGAAGCGCGCATCTGCATGGATTACCTCCCAGCTGAGTGCATTTTACCTTTGACAATACGCCACGGAAAAATCATTGACACGGCATTTGCTTCCGAGGTGATCGTTGGCGGGAAAAGCTGTATTTACTTACAGACGCACAAGCTGACAATGAAAAACGGAGTGCAGCAGTATACCATCACGAACGAATATTTCACCAGTGAAAGCGAGGACAGCGAAAACGCCGAATACAAGCCGGCGCCGCTGCCTGCAGGCATGGTGAAGAGCTTTTCCACCGGGAGCGATGTTCCGTGGTTTTCCATCTTTTCACCCAACATCGTAAAAAACATCCCACTCGGCCCGGGGCTTGGCATGAGCGTTTTTTCGGAAGCGCTTGACCAGGCTAAGCACTGCGATCTTGCTTTTGACAATTACTGCCGCGACATTTATCTCGGCGGAAAAAAAGTATTCTACAACAAAAATCTGCTGAAAAGCATTATTGACGGCGACGGAAACGTGCATTATTTGCCGCCGGACGATATACGGCAGCAGCTTTTTGTACATGCGCCGGGCTCGGACCCTGAGGCAGAACCGGCTTGGCACGAATACAACCCGGACCTGCGCACGGAAGCGAACAGCCAGGCGGTGCAGGACGCTTTGGATTATTTCAGCTTCAAGGTCGGCCTTGGGACACACCACTACCAGTTCAACGCCGGGAATATCGCCACTGCAACACAGTACACCGGAGACCGACAGGATATGGTGCAGCATGCAAACCGGCATCAGATAAAAATCGAGACGGCGTTACTGCAGATCCTGCGGGCCATGCTGTGGGTCGGAAAGGTACTTACCGGCGCTCCGATCGATGAGAATGCGGCGGTTACCATAAATTTCGACGACAGCTATATCTCCGATGCGGAGACGCGCCGCCAGCGCGATAAGGACGATGCCCTGAACGGTTTTGTGCCCAAATACGTGTATAACATGGAATGGCGCGGGATGAGTGAGGACGACGCCAAACGGGCCGTGAAGGAGGCAGCAAACGAAACCGACGGCAGCGAAACGCTGGGCTTTGGCGGTGACGGCTGATGCTCACACCGGAATATCTGGACACGTTACCGGATACCCTGGTATCCTTGTGGCAGCGCGTGGAAGACGACATTCTGCGCGATATAGCCAGACGCATTGGAAAGATGGATACTGTAACGGAAACAGCCGCCTGGCAGCTGTGGAGACTGGAGCAAACCCGGGCGCTGCGCACTGATATTGTCCGCTTGCTGGCAAAATACAGCGGCAAAAGCGATACGGAAATCCGACGCCTGCTGCAGGAGGCCGGAACACGGACGCTGGCCAGCGACGATGCACTTTACCAGGCCATGGGGCTTGACCCACCCAACGTAAACACCTCACCCGCACTGCTCAACTTGCTGAACGCCGGATATCGGCAGACGCGGGGGACGTGGCAAAACTTTACCCGCACGACAGCGAATACGGTCACACGACAGTTTGAAAATGCACTCGACCGCGCATGGCTGCAGGTGTCTTCCGGGGCATTTGATTACAAGACAGCCATAAAACGTGCTGTGGATGGACTGTCGCAGGATATGAAATATATCACGTACCCGACAGGCCACAGGGACACACTGGAGGTGGCTGTGCGGCGGGCAGTGCTTACGGGTGTAAACCAGACAGCATGCAAGCTGCAAATAGCCCGGGCTGACGAAATGGGCTGCGAATTTGTGGAAGTGAGCGCACACAGCGGCGCGCGCAGTGATGGCAGCCGCGGCCCTCGTGACCACGCCTGGTGGCAAGGCAAAGTATATCATCGCGGCAGCGCTGTTGAATACAACGGGGAACGCTACGAGAGCTTTGAAGACGCCACCGGCTACGGCACGGGCGAAGGGTTGTGCGGTTGGAACTGCAGGCACAACTTCCACCCATTCTGGCCGGGCATTTCAGTGCCCAATTATACGCCGGAGCGTCTGGCTGAATTGAATGCACGCAATATCGGGTACAACGGCAAAATGTACACCCGGTACGAGATTGACCAGCAGCAGCGGGCACTTGAGCGCCGAGTGCGGGCAGCCAAAAGAAAATACCTGGCTGAAAGCGCAGCAGACGTGGATACCGCACAGGCCGCTGTGCAACTGAGCTACGCACGTCATAAACTGAAAGCCTTTGTGCAGGCCACAGGCGGCCGTGCAGACAGCGCGCGGGAAAGCGTGAGCGGGTTCGGACGGAGCCAGGCGAGCACAACTTCATGGGCGTCCAGAAAGCTGGGAATGGGCACTTCTACGCTGAAGTCCAAAGACGCCATGCGCGCGCAGCTTTCCGCGCTTACCGATGCGGAGCGGGCGCAGCTTACGCAGTACACGGGGTTTGACGCAACGGCCATCAACAGCGCGATCCGCCACGGGCGAATCAACGCCGCAACACAGGAAAAAATCTCCATTCTGGACAGTGCTCTGGCTAAAGGTACTATTCCGAACAGCATCACGCTGTACCGCGAGACTTCGCTGAGCTTTTTGGAGCTGGACGGCGGAATCCATGTAACCCGCGACAACATAGGGCGATGCAAAGGCAGAATAATTCCTAACCGTATATTCACTTCGACCAGTTTCCGTCAGCTCGGACTGCCGGGCCGTGACACGGTGATCGAACTGCACGTGCCCGCCGGGTACCATGGCGCGCTGTATATACGGGACCTTGCTCACCCACAGTATAAGCTACAGGATGAGGTCCTGTTCGCGCGCGGACTGAAGTATAGGATCCTTTCCGTTGACGCCTCTGGAGAACGGGTGTATATTAAAGCTGAGGTGATCAAAACATGATTCGGGAAGAAGATATCAGCCCATCTATGGCCTATCCGGATGTCTGGGGAGAGCCTATTGTGCCTATGTGCAACGGCTGTAAATTCTGGCAATATCAAAAAGATGTCTGTAAAAGATATCCAAAAGGAATCCCCGGCTCGATCCGATACGAGGAATATCACGAGTGCCCGGAGTTTGAGTTTGTCCCAGAGGATGACATCAACTATAAATATGTGAAAGCTAATATCGAGCGCCTGAAAAAATAACCGCTTTTGAATTATAAGACGAAACCACCACTCCACTCATGGGCGGTGGTTTTTTCATGCCCATTTTTCGGGAAAGGAGAGGACATTATGCCGAAAATGTGCCCATATAACCGGGCGCGCGAAGTGCAGCGCTACAAGCAGAAAAATGAGCTGGACGAAAGTGGAAATATCAGCAGCTACGCCTATGAGATACGGGTAGACTTTATCCCGCTGCCATGCGCAGGGGAAGAGTGCGGGGCCTGGCGCGATGGCGCATGCCGTTATGCGTCTGTAAATCTGGACAACGAATGAAAGAATTTCCTCAAATTCAATAGCACAAGGCCCACGCCTCGGCGACGGGCCTTTTGTTATGCCCTAACCAGCTGCACGAGGCCGGGGAGGGCTCCATACTACCCCTTGCGCTGGGGATACAATACGCGCCCCGCACATACCGGGACTGGCCGGACAAAAAGGAAGGCGGGCTGAAAGGAGTTTTTATGCTGGAGTGGTTGAAAACCATCCTCGGCGACCACTACACCGAGGACATCGACAAGCAGATCAGCACCGAAATCGGCAAGGGGTTTGTGGCCCGGGCTGATTTCAACGCCAAGAACGACGAACTGAAAACCGCCAATACCACCATCAACAGCCTACGGGACGCGGCCAAGAAGTTTGAGGGCGCGGACATCGACGGCCTGAAAAATCAACTGAGCGCACTGCAGACCAAATACGACACCGATATCGCGGCCGTGCGCAAGGCCAGCGCCATCGATATCGCACTTGCCAACAGTAAGGCGAAAAACGGCAAGGCCGCACGCGCTTTGCTTGACCTGGACGCTGTAAAGCTGGACGGCGACAAGCTGCTGGGATTTGACGACCAGCTGGAAGCTCTGAAAAAATCTGACCCGTGGCTGTTTGACACCACGGATACAAACCCCGGTCAGGACGGCACCGGCGTACACGTCGATACCGGTGCAGAACACGGGCAGGGCGGCAGTGCCGCACCGTCTGACGGCGTGACCGCTGCTTTTGCCGCGCTCAATCCTGACCTCAAACTGTAAAAAAGGAGAAGTGAATCAATATGGCAGGACCTACTAATACGCATACCCTTCAGGACCGATATTCCCCTCTTGTGGACGCCAAGCTGCGCAACACGCTGGTAACGAAAGACAACCTCATTTTCAATAACCGCTATGAGGGTAATCCCAAGGCAGGCAAGGTGAAGATCCCGGTGCGCGACACTGAGGTGGAGGTTTCCAAATACGACCGTGCAAACGGGCTTTCCCCCAAGGCTGGCGGCACCACATATCTTGATCTGGATATCGACAACGATGTCGCCGTGAACGAGCTGATCGACGGATACGAAGCGAGCGCCGTGCCGGATGGCATCGTAGCCGAGCGTCTGGACAGCGCGGGCTATGCCTTGGCGGAAGTCATTGACATAACCAGCATTGAAACGCTGGAAGCTGCGGAAAACGCCAATATTTCCACAACGAAAACGGCTTGTACAGCCTCCACCGCTTACAAAGAGGCACTGGCCGCCAAGCGCACAATGAGCCGCTGCGGCGTACCCAATACCGGCCGCTGGATGATCGCTGCGCCCGAATATCTGGAAGTTCTGATGCAGGACCCGCTGTTCGTCAAGCAGGGCGATCTTTCTCAAGAGCTGGTAAAACAGGGCGTCGTGGGCCGCATCGCTGGGTTCAACGTATTTGAAAGCAATAACATGCTGTACAAAGACAAAACCTTCGCGTCGGGAAAAGAAACCACGACTGAGTTTATCTGCGGCCATCCCAACTGGTGCCACCGCGTGATGGAGTGGCAGATACCCGTGCATAAGCAGGACCTGGCGGGCTCCGGCAAATACATTGGCGCCTCTGCAGTGCAGGGCCGCAAGGTGTTTGGCACGAAGGTATCCAAAGGCCAGACGCTGTACATCAAGCGCATCGAGACCGCTGTAAGCGGCGGCTGAGAGGTGTCCTATGCTGTACTGTGATTATGACACTTACGCCGCCATGGGCGGTGCTATGAGCGCAGAGCAGTATGGCGTGTGGGGGCCGCGAGCTTCCCGAAAAATCGACGAGCTGACCCTCGGCCGTGCCGAGGGCCACGCCGCCGACCTGAAAACGGAGCTGGAAGACGCCTGCAGCCAGATGGCTGACGCGATGCTGCAGCAAAGCAATGCGCGCTCACGCAGCGCCGGCGGGCTCCTTACCGCGGCGAGCAATGACGGATACAGCGAAAGCTATGCCGCCGTTGGCGCCGCCGGACGCGCCGCTGCCGGTGCGCTGTATGATATCCTGTCCGATTCTCTTGGCACAGACCCTTACGGGCTGCTGTACCGGGGGTGTTGCTGATGCTTGGCGCCGACAAAACCGTAACTATAACCCATTTCGGCTACGACAGCGGCACAGATACCGATATCGAAACCACGCGCACGCTGAGAGGGTGCAGTTGGTACGGAAAGAACAAAGCGTCTGCCGGTGCAACCGGTCTGCATCCTGTGCGCGTGTATCAATGCCGCATCCCGGAGGAAGCTGTTTCCGGCTCCCCTTTGGAGATCGCTACCGGCGACAAGATCACCTGCGGAGATATCACAGCCACGGTGCTCGACTGGCATGACAACCGCGGCCGTCCATCTCCACACTGGTATGTGGAGGCGAGCTGATGCCTATAGAATTTGACGCAAGCCTGGAATTTGACAGCGCCAGCCTCATCCTTGAGCGCCACGGGCTCGCCCTTGACGGCCCGGCTCAAACGTTCGTGGACAGTGAAGTCATCCGATACTGTGACCCAAAGGTACCGTTTGAGACCGGCATGCTGAAAGACAGCGCGCTGGCGGCGTCCGTTATCGGGCAGGGAACCATAGTGTACGACACGCCATACGCCAGACGGATGTACTATAACCCTCAGTATAACTTCAATGAAGCGCCCGAACGCGGCGCTTACTGGTTCGAACGGACCATGGCAGAGCATAAGGAGGATATCGTCAGCGGAGTTCAGGCTATCGTAGGAGGTGGCGGTAATGGGTGACGCACTGACGGCTGCACGCACATGGCTGCGTGAATGCCCACTGATAGACAAAAATGACCGATTTAACGTCAATTATCTTGGCGACCGGGCGGTAGAGTACGCGCTCACGCTGGCGAGTGAAACCCATAAGGAAGATGTGTGCGGGTACGATATCGCCACGTATAACATGGTGTTTCTGGCCCGTCTGCCGTTCGGAGCTCACATGGGGACCAATATCGCTTCTGCGGAGCTCTTTTCAGGACTTTCCAGATGGATCCGCGCACAAAACCGGACACGCCGATACCCAACAGGCATCGATGGATACCATGTCGAGCGCGTCAGCACATCAAACGCTGGTGTTATCGTTACTGCCGGCGCAAACACCGCAGAATATCAATTACAAATTCAACTGATTTTAGAGGAGGCATAACCATGGCGGATACCGCAGCTGCTATCAATCTTGCGAACGGCCTTAAGGCCGACCGTAAGCTCGAAATGATTTTTGTAAATATGGGGACCGGTGAAACCGAAGAGTGGGAGCTTCTTGGCCGCGGCGTAGAGGATGCAAGCGTAGCATTCAATCACGACACGAACCAGACGACCGACATTCTCGGCATTACCGACACGGAGGTAAGCCCCGCAAAGCCTGAGCTCGACCTTGACCCCTGTACCATCCGCGGTGGGCAGAAACTGAGCGCAAAGCTTCTCGACATCGAGCGCCGCAACGCCATTGCAGAGCTGGGCCAGTTCACCATTCTTCATGTGCACTGCTTTCTCGGCACTGCATCCGCATTCACCGCTGAAAAGCACACCAACTGCACGATCGTACCGCAGAGCCTTGGCGGAAGCACCTATGTCGGCATGCCGATGAACGTGTATCTCAGCAATGAAAAAGTCCTCGGCACAGCTACTGTCGCAAACGGCGTTCCTACTTTCACGCCGACCACCGCAGCATAACAGGAGGGATGCGTAATGGCAACGCTTAAAATTGACCTTGGGCTCAAGAGTTTTGAAGTTTGCGACACCGACGGGAATACCCTCGGCACAATCCGTTTTAACCCTTCCGACCCGGGGCTGCTGCCCCGGTGGAAGGACGCCGAGAAGCGCGTGCGCGAATTGGCAAGCACTCCAGAAGGAGAATACGACACGGCGGACGGTCTGGCCATGCTTGACCGCGAGGTGAAAGCGCAAATCGACCATGCTTTCGGCACGCCAGTTTCGGAAGTGTTCTTCCAGCAGGTCAGCAGCCTTGCGATCTGCGAGGACGGCAGCATGGTACTCGACCACGTTCTGCAGGCTGTTGAACCTATTATTCTGGAGGCACAGAAAACTGCACAGGCCAACAGCGAAGCCCGCATTAAAGCGCATACCGGAAAATACGAGGGTAAGGCCATCGGCCTTGCGCCCGAACAGCGGTGAGCGCGTGGAGCCTGCCCACGACCGCGACTGTTGACGGAAAAGAAACGCCCATCCGCTCGGATTTTCGCGCCGTGTTGGATGCACTGGCTGCATTGGATGACTTGGATCTGACAATGCCCGAAAGGGCTGCCGCATGCGTGCGTATACTCTATCCCGAGTGGAAGGATATACAGGATTGGGATGGAGCGTTCAAAGCAGCAATGGAATTTATCAATCTGGGTGAACCCACGCCTGAAAACCAGCCGCCCAAGCCAAAGCTTGTCGACTGGACAAAGGACGCGGGATTGATCGCCCCCGCCATCGATGCGGTGCTCGGATATTCCTGCCGCCGGTGCGATTACCTGCACTGGTGGGAGTTTATCGGAGCATACAGCAGCATCGGGCGGGGGCTTTTTGCTACCGTTGTGGGCATACGAAGCAAACGGATAAAGGGCCAAAAGCTGGAAAAGTACGAGCAGGAATTTGTCCGGGACAACCCGGACCTGATAAGCATTGCACCAACGCTGACCTCGGAGGAGCAGGCATTTTTTGAACGATTGGGGGTGTGAGCATGGCGGACGGAAGAATCGTAATAGACACCAAAATACGCAAAGATCAGGCGTTGAAAGACCTTGCTGTATTGCAAAAAGACGCAAAAAGCACCGCCGCGGAAATAGCTAAGCTCGACCAAAAACTGGCGGCTGCAAAAAGCGATACAAAACTGGCGGACAATCTCCGCCAAGCCCAAAAGGCTGCTGCGGATACCGCTGCGGAGCTTGATAGAGTCAACACAAAGCTGGAAACCGCAAAACAGACAGAACTTGCCAAAATCAAAGCCACACCAGGGTTTCAGAACTTTAAGCCCTCGACGCTCTCAAACATGGCAACAAACAACGCAATGCTCAACAACCCGGAGGCGGTAAAGCAGTCAGAAGCGCTCGCTGCAACGCTTTCGAAACAGGAGGCGGCGGTAAGCGCGGCAAAGGCCGCAGTAGACGCGCATGCACAGAGCACGCAGCATATGGCCGCAGCGCAACAGGTTTTGCGCGAACGGTTGGACGGAATCAATGCCGCAATGGGCGCGCAGCAAATAAAGGCGAGAGCTGCAAGCGCCATGTCGAGCTTTGTGCAGGGTATTTCTTCCTTTGCGGGCAAGGCACACCGCGCTGTCAGCCGACTTTCCGACGGTTTCAAACGCCTTACAGCACGAACCAAGCTGGGTGGAAAGGCAGTGGGACATTTCGGCAGCCGGCTGCGTGAAATTGCGCTCGGTGCATTGATATTTAATGGGATCTCCAAAGCACTGCGCGGCTTCGTGACCGGAATGAACAATGCGCTCACGAAATCCGGCGCATTTACATCTGCCCTTTCCAACCTCAAGGGAGCCGCCCTGAATGCTGCTGCGCCGCTCGTCTCAGCGCTCACTCCAGCCCTGACCGCTATTGCAAATGCCGCAGCAATCGCGCTGTCGTACATCGGCAGGCTATTCGCATTTTTCAGCGGGAAAAGCATTGCAAGCCTGAAATCCACTGCGAAGGCCATGGGCGGAGTGGCCGCCGGTACAAATGCCGCAAAAAAAGCGCTGGCCGGTTTCGACACTATCAACACGCTGGATACCAGTTCCGGTTCTGGTGGTGGCAGCGCATCACCGCCAAGCCTTGCTTACGAGGCAAGCAATCCGTTCCTCGACAGCCTGACGGATGCCATCAAGGGCGGCGATTGGGCCGGAGCCGGTACAATGCTTGCGGACAAGCTCAACAGTATTATTGCCGGCTGGGACGCCTATGGCTGGGGGCAGAAACTGGGCGGGATGCTGCAGAACGGGATATCGTTTGCATTCAGCTTTCTCACCACATTCGATTGGAATGGGCTCGGGGCCAAGCTGGCCGGCTTTGTCAACGGCCTTCTGAACCAGGTGGACGGCGCACAGCTTGGCGCACTCTTCGCATCAAAATTCACGATTGCGATACGTACACTCGGCACTTTTCTCGCGAACCTCGATTGGGCAATGTTGGGCGCACAGATCAGCAGTTTTGCGATTGGCTTTATCGATGCTCTTGCAGAGGCCATTCAAAGTGTGGATTGGGGAAAAATCGGAGAAGGGATATTGGATATGCTCGAGGCCATTGATTGGGCTGGCCTTCTGCGTTCCCTCGGCGGCCTCATTGAGCCGCTGCTGCCATCACTACTGATGGGGTTGGTGATTTTTTCCAGCCTACAGCTGCTCCGTATGTTCGGCGCCCAACTTCTGCCCATGCTGCTGTCTGGGCTTGGCTCCTGCATCAGCACTCTTTTCACAAGCATATTGCCCCATGTCGTCTCCGGCATAGGCACGCTGCTCTCTACCATCGTTGCGGCTATTGGTTTGTGGCCGACAATCCTGCTTGGGCTCGTCATCCTCTTCATTGCCGTTATCGCCAAATGGGGTGACCAGATACAGGCGAAACTGCAGGAGATCGATGCATTTCTGCAAAATATCTTCGTGACTGACTGGAGCCAAAGCTTTGGCATCCTGGGAAATCTGCTGAACGCGTTTTTTGCGAACGTAAAAAACATTTGGAACAGCATCAAACTGATATTCGATGGCATCATCGACTTTATCCGCGGCGTGTTTACGGGAGACTGGGAACGCGCATGGAAAGGAGTCAAAGAAATCTTTGCCGGTATCTTTGGTGCTCTAAAGGCCATCGCACTCGCACCCATCAATGCAATTATAGGCATCCTGAATGGTCTGATCGACTCTATCAACTGGGTCATTGAGAAAGTCAACGGCATATCGTTCACAAACCCGTTTACTGGGAACACGGTAGGCTTTAACTTCCCGAGTATCGGAAAAATCCCCTACCTTGCACAGGGCGCGGTCATTCCGCCGAATCGTGAGTTTATGGCCGTTCTGGGCGACCAGAGCAGCGGCACCAACATCGAAGCCCCGCTGGAGACCATCAAGCAGGCACTGTCCGAAGTGATGACGCAGCAGGGCGGCGGAGACATCAACATCAAATTCACCGGCGACCTTGCCCAGTTGGCACGTGTGCTGCAGCCGGTCATTGAGCGCGAGCAGCACCGCAGAGGCACGAGACTTGTAAAGGGGGTAGTGTGAGGATATGGCTACGCAAGTCCCTTTTCTTCTTGACGGTAAGGCGTATAACGTGCTGGTAACCAGCCACAGCCGCTCATTTTCCATCCTGGACAGCGAAAAAACCGGACGAACCGCCGACGGTGAGATGTTCCGGGACGTCATAGGCACTTTTTACAACTACAAAATGACCATCCGTGCACGGGCAAACGGCGTCGGGGCGGCGGATCTGGACGCTCTGTGGGACATTTTGAGCGAGCCGACCGTATCTCATGTGTGTACATTCCCATACAATCAGGGCACCATCACACAACGCATGTATATCACGAGCGGCGAGCAGGCTCTCATCAGGCTTGACCCAGACCACACGCAATGGGGAGAGATACAGCTGTCATTCGTCGCCATGAGCCCGAGGAGGCGGCCCAAATGAGTATGTACGCGAAATACCTCGACTATCCTGTAGGGGCACAGGAAGCCGGCACAGCCGCTTGGATCGGCGGACAGGGCTTCTGCAGCAGCTCCCGGCTGATGGCGGGAGTGGATGATGTAGCAGTAGCTACACTGGAGCCGGGAGAATGGGTATTGGACGGCAGCCGGACAGTGACCGACGGGGAGCCCACGGCCTGCTGGAGCCTCAACCGGAGCGACGATGATTGCATGTTTGAGACGCCCCCCGAGATAGACATTACCTTCACCGCTCCGTACACCGCAACCGGTCTGACGTTCACGTTCAGCCCGTCCACCGGGCAGTATTGCAGTAAACTGCGGGTGCGGTGGTATAGCGGCACCACGTTGCTGGCTGACACGACAGCAGAGCCTGACGACCCACAGTGGGTACTTACACAGACGGTAGAGAGCTTCGACCGCATCAACATTCAACTGCTGGCGACAAACCACCCCGGGCACTTCGCCAAGCTCACCCAGTTACGTATTGGCCAACTGATTACACTGGACGAAACTGAACTCACCCGGGTACAGTACCTGGCCGAGGTCGACCCGGGGATGACTGAACTTTCGGTGGATGAGTTCACATTGGAGTTCAACGACCGACACGGGCGAGACTACGCACCGCAGGAACACCAGGCAATTGAGCTGTACGTGGATGGCGGCCTGCGGGCCGCGCACTACATACGCACCTCGACCCGGGAAGGCTCGCACTTCTACACTTTCACCACTCAATCCATCCTCGGGCGGCTGGACGACGACTTCTTCGGAGGCATCTACGAGGAAGCCCCTGTGGCAGCTTTGTTAACCGACATCCTGGGAACCATCGAATACAGCCTGGCCGAGGATTTCACCGCCGCCACCATCAGCGGATACCTGCCCATCTGCACGCGCCGGGAAGCACTCCAGCAAGTGGCGCTTTCCATTGGCGCCATGGTTACTACGCAGGGAGGATACGCGGTGCGGTTCATACCACGACCAGACGGAGTGGCATCCACCATCCCGGCATCCCGGATCTTTCCCGGGGCCGGGGTTGAAACCGCCTCCCGGGTTGCTCGCGTAGAGGTGGTCGCACACAGCTACGCTGCCGGGGACGAGACAGAAGAACTCCTGCGCTCAGAACCGATATCCGGAGAGGCTGTGATGTACACTTGGGACGCACCACACTATGGTTATGCTATCACGGGAGGCACATTGGTGGATAGCGGCGCCAACTGGGTGACGATCACCGCCGAGGGCGAAGTCACCCTGACCGGCAAGAAGTACATCCACACCACGCGCACGCTGGCCAAGGCAAATCCGCAGGCACTCGCAGCAGAACGCGGCAATGTGGTGCGGGTGGAGCAGGCCACGCTGCTGACTGTTGAGAACGCCGCAGCGGCGTTGGAGCGGCTGTATGCATTCTATCTGCTACGACAAACCCTGACCGAAGAAATCGTAGTGAATGGGCAACAGGCCGGCGAACGAGTGGTCAGCTACAGCAACTGGGGCCGGAGCATTGACGGGTTCGTCACCCGGATGGAGCAGGACATCACTCGGAGTGCAGTGACCGCCGCAATTACCGTGGTAGGGCTGGAGCTGCCCGCACAAACCGCAGTTGGGTATGCTGGCCAGATGTTTGCTGCCGAGGAGGTAATATTTTGATAGATCTTGTGATTGACCGCACGGAAACAGACGTCCTGCTGGGCAACTCTAAGGGGATATATCAAGCCGAGGACCTCAACCGGGTAGGACAGGCGGTGGAAGAACTGGCTGCACTGCTACCTCAGCTCGATCTACAAACAGCAGTGGCGCCGAAAACCGACTGGGCGCCGCCAGAGGCATATGACCCAGACAAATGGATACGCACAGCAAATATGGCCGTGTATTTGGCGAACGTGACGACCTTACTGTCTACCATGAGGATTCTCGCTCCGGCGGATTTTCCGGTGGACATGAACTTCTTGACCTACCGTGGGGCGAACGCCATAGAGGAAGCGCTCCTGCAAGTGCATGGCCGCATCTGCGGTATTCAAAATGCTTATCAATACAGCGGCGCTGCATACGCCGGAGAGGAGACAGGATTATGACGGATCGAGTACCAGGCGCACCGGGACGGTACACAGCAACCATTACCGCAAGTGACCTGCAAAAACTACAGGCTGGGGAAACTTTCAACATCACTCTAACACGCAACGATGCGCCGATAACCGAGGGAACGCCGTACAGCAAGGCGGCGGTGCTTCCGGATGCATTGGCCTCCGTGTTGTGTCCCGACGTAACAGACCCCAGCCCCGCAGACGCATTTTCTGCGCTGCTGGCTTTGCTGAATGCGATCGGTGCAGACGGTAGTTCAGTAATTGGAATCGAACACGGCGGCACAGGAAAAGCAACTGCTGCTGAAGCACGGGCCGCCCTCGGAGCCGAACCCGCTTTCACAAAAAATACTGCCTTCAACAAGAACTTCGGCACAGCGGCGGGCACCGTGTGCCAGGGCAACGACGACAGGCTTTCCAATGCACGGCGGGCCAGCAATATATCAATGGGCTACGACGGGAATTTGTGGATCAGCTATTCGTGAGGGGTCGGGAGCATGGCGCTATATTACAACAGCAATAACGTTCCGCAATCGAACAATGTATATCACAACAGTAATGCCAGCAACAAGGTTTATCACAACAACAACCTTGTTTGGCAAAAACAATTTTTCATTTACAATAACGGCGTAATAGGGAATAACGGAAATATTTGGGTGCACTGGAGCGCCTATCCCAACAACTACGAATTTAACAAAAATGAAAACGGGAAACTGATAGCCCGCGGCGGTTATGGTGATACGCAGCTAAAAATTATAAGCGGCGGATATAACGTTTCCGGATACAGTATGTTGCACGTTGTGGGAAATTATGAACTGAACATAGCAAACTACGGTGAGGATTGGTTCGGGCTTTCCAGCGTTGCAAATGACTATAACCCGAATATTTGCAATCAGTATATGAAGATAGGCGACACAGCAAAGAGTTTTCACCTTCAAATCCCGTTCAGTTTTAACGGCACAGCTTATTTTAACTGGCGATTCCTGACGTTCCACAAGATGTACATATCACAAATTTATGTTGTATAGGAGGTACACAAAATGCTGAAAATCACACTGGAAAACGGCAGCGCCTACGAGGCGCTGCACGAGACCGCATGTTACCCGTCCGTGTCTACCACGGCGCGCAGTTATCTAGAAGTCCACATGTCGGCGGACGCAATGACGCTGGACGAGTTCTATGAACTTATGACAGACAGCGAGGCGACAAAGAAAATCACCTTGCAGAACATCGACGCAGAAGATCCGAAAAAAGAGTACACCAACATTTATGCGGACTTCACATATCCGCGTTCTATTGGCAAACAGTGCGTGACGAAAGTGAATTATGCGACAGGTGAACCTGTCGAGGAAGTGCACCTCGTTGCCACGCTGGAACAGCTCACATTCGTGGAGCGCCAGCTTGCCGCACTGGGGCTGTAAAGGAGGCATGGCGTATGGCAATTTTTAAGGGCCGCGTGCGGGTGCGGTACGGGTACAGCCGGTGGGGCTATACCCGGAACAACGGCAAGGGCTGGCATGGCGGCAGCGATGAGGAAGGATTAGATAGCACCACCATCCTGATGCCTGATTATAAGGGCAAAAGCATTTCCGGGCGGGTTATTACAGCCCGCAAAGTGGACATGTCCACAGGCAGCAAAACGTGGGAATGGGGCTGGTATGTGTGCGTGGAGCTGGACGCGGGCCAGACGCCGGACGCGGTGAACTACCTGTATTTCTGCCACAACGCGCGGAATCTGGTATCCGTGGGCCAGCGGGTGAAAAGCGGCGACGCGCTGGCGGTGATGGGCAACACGGGCAACGCGGCGCTGGCAAGCCCGCCCTTTGCACACTGCCATTTTGAGGTGCGGGCCACGACCACCGGGGCGGGGCTTGATCCTACGGCATACACTGGGCACCCCAACGCCGTGGGCACATATGGTACAGCAATCAACGGGATGGAGGATGACAATATGAAGTTTCTGAAAGTGACGAGCGGCAAATGCGAGGTGTTCACCGCGCCCGACGTGAACGCGGTGGACAAGTCCTATAACGGCGGAAAGCTGACCGAGGGAGTGTGCTACCCGGTGCAGGCCGAGGTGGGCAGCTCCGGCGGGTACAGCTGGGTTCGCATCTTCGTGGCGGGGGTGCAGCGTTACGCCGTGGTGCTGGCTGACCGCTGCCGATTGGTGACGCTCTCCCCGGGTGACGCGTTCGCGGCCTGCGTAGCGCAGGGAGATGCGGGCGGCGGCGCAGAGGAACTGAAAGCGCAGCTTGAAGCGGCAAACGCCCGCGCGGATGCCGAGGCCCGCCGCGCGGATGAAGCGGACAAGCGCGCCGACGCAGAGACGCAACGCGCTGACCGGGCGGAAGCTGGGGAAAAACGCGCGAACGAGCAGGCGGGAGCATACCTGCAGCGTATTGAATCGGCCAAAACTGCGTTGGGGGTGTAAGGCGATGGAGAACATCATCGTCGCGCTTATCACGGGCCTGCTGTCTCTGGTGGGCGTAGTGATTACCAATACGGCGGCCGCCCGGCGCACAGAGAACAAAATCACCACAGCGCAGGCTGTGACGGACACAAAGCTGGACGAGCTGACGCGGGAGGTGCGGGAGCACAACGGCTTTGCCCGGCGCATGCCCGTTGTGGAGGAACAAATCAAGGTCGCAAATCACCGTATCAGCGACCTTGAAAAATTGATGGAGGGTAAATAATTATGGATATTTCTGTATTTGGGCTGGGCACCGTCGCAGCCATCACCGTGCTGTGCTATCTCGCCGGTACGGGTGTGAAAACCACACCGCTGGACAACAAGTACATACCGGTCATCTGCGGCGGCGCTGGCCTTGTGCTGGGCCTTGTAGCCCTGTACGCGGGCATGCCGGAGTTCCCGGCAACGGACCCCATCACGGCGGCGGCTGTCGGCGTGGTGTCCGGACTTGCGGCCACGGGCATCAATCAGGCTGTGAAACAGCTTGGCAAACCGAATAGTATATGACGAAAACCCCCGGTTCAGGATTTTTGATTCCTGGCCGGGGGCTTTTTTATTTTATAGAAAACTGCCCCGCCCATGAATAACGGACGAGGGCAGCGTGCACCGCGCGAAGTGGGGAGCGCGGCTATGAGGATACAATACCACAATAGTATGGTTTTGTCAGCTAAAATTCCGTTAAATTTATACAGTTCATCAACGATGCAAGAGGACAAGAATGCAATGAGGTAAAATAATAAAAGAAAGAGCTGCACATTGGCAGCTCTCTTTTAAGCGCGTGGTATACTCCACGCAAATATGAGATATTGCAGGCCATCAAGCATCCTGCAAGTACTATACATATGGTGAACGATTTCCACCCAAAAACGAACTTTTTACCTCTTGCAGAGATACCAGTTTATCTCCGTCTCTGTAATTGAAGTTGATGACCAGATGGTCATCGAAGATGTAGACGGAATTGACAAAACAATCTATGATTTTTTGCTGATATGCCGGATCACTCGGATCGCCCTGCCGGAACCGCTCAAACCAGAACAGGATTTGTTCCCGTGTAAGAAGCGGTTTGGCAATCTGCTCTTGTAGGATACTGGCTTCCAATTCCTTGCGCTGCTCCTCCAATTCATCCAGCCGCTGCTTGGTTGCTGGTGTAAAGATTCCCTGCTCGATTGCAGAAACAATATTGTTAATACGCTTGGAAATATCCTTCAATCCTGCCTGTAATACAGGCAGGCGGGTGTTTTCCTTATTTTGATATTCCAACAGTTTCTGAGCCAGCAATTCGAGAGTATCTGTTTTCAACACTTTTTCAATTGCCACTTTCACTACAACCCGTTCCAGTGGTTCTTTTCGGACGGCTTTCAAATCACATACCGAGCGCCCATGGCGCTTGTGGTTCCCACATTTGTAATAATAATGCCATGCGCCTGTATGGCTTTTTCCGCTTTCACCTGCCATCATCGCGCCGCATTTTCCGCAAAACAGTTTTGTTGTCAACATGTAATTGACATCTGTTTTCGTATGGGCTGGAGCTTTTTTGTTCTGTTCACAGCGTCTCTGTACCTTTTCGAAAACTTCCGGAGTGATAATGGCAGGAATTGCATCTGGAATTACGGTATCCTTGTACCTGTACTCTCCCAGGTAACGCCGGTTTTTCAAAATTGCCTGAAAGCTGTTTATGGAAAACGGAGCGCCGCGCGAAGTGCGCAGGCCGCGTGCATTAAAAGACTCTACAATCTTCCGCACACATTCTCCGTCCGCATAACGTTCAAATGTTTCTAAGACCAACGGTGCAGTAGCCGGATCAATTTGATAATGCTGGTTTTCATCAATGCGGTATCCCAGTGGAATCGTCCCGCCGTTGAACTTTGCCTTCAGCGCGTTTTCCTTATGTCCACGGGAAACCTTTTCGGATAGCTCGGCGGAATAATATTCTGCCATGCCCTCCAACAGGCTTTCCAGCATGATTCCCTCCGGCGTGTTTGAAATCGGCTCTGTTGCGGAAACAACACGGGCATGGTTCTGCGCCAGTTTTCTTTTGTAGTTTGCCGAATCGTAGCGGTTGCGGGAGAAACGGTCCAGCTTCCACACCAGTACGACCTCAAATTTATGTGTGTTGCTGTCCCGTATCATTTGCTGAAACTGGGGACGGTCATCTGTTTTGGCTGACAATGCGCGGTCGATATATGTAGCGACTACATTCATTCCGTTGCGCTCGGCGTATTCCTTGCATTCGCGCAGCTGCCCCTCAATCGATTCTTCCCGCTGGTTATCACTGCTGTATCTGGCGTAGATTACTGCATTCATTGTCTATCCCCCCTTGACACCATGCGAATGTTCTTCCGCCATGTTCAGCACCATCTGCTTGAGTTTGCGATTCAGTTCACTTCCCGGCTCGAAACAAACTTCCACGAACTCGCTCCAATCCGGTTTGCGCCGTACATATTCTTCTGCACCTTCTGGTGAAACGGTAACGATCCTCCCGCGTTTGTCATCACAAAGGCCAAAAATGTAGTCCATGGATACATCGAAATACTGCGCATACCATATCAACATGCGATAGGGCACTGCAGACCGGTCTGTTTCATAACGATTGATTGCGGATTGATTGCTTCCCGCTAGCTTTCCTAATTCCACTTGTGATAGGCCTGCATCCTTACGGATAATACGCAGCCGTGTTCCTACTGTGACCATAGCACACCTCCAAGTATTTAATTATACTCGATTTTAAACTATATTCAAGTGCTGCGTCTGTCTTTCCGCGAAGCAAATATCCGGGACGATATACATTGATCCAAATATCTTGTGTGAAGTACTAAGAGAAAGATATTCACCGAATAATTTACCGTAGTAGATATAACATCTTCTAGCAGTCTGTAACATTTAAGCTTGGAATACGGGATACAGACGTCTAAGCTTTGTACGAGTATTATCGGCGGTGAAATGCCAAGACACTCCATGTTGTTTGAGATTGCGATCAGCAGCCCATGGAACGAGTAGGTTTTTCAAGATCTCAAGATCTGGTATCCTTTGTGTTCCGATGCACTGACGGCTTAAAGCGGAGAGTTCTATCTCTGCAATATCAAGCCAACTGCCATGTCTGGGCATATAGTGAATTTCTGGTCTGCTTGCCAGAGCAAATGCATGTTTCGGAGGAAAGGTTTCGTACAGAGAACCTATGGTGTGAGTGTTCAAATTGTCCATTAACAACACGACCTTTTCTGCATTGGGATATTGAACGGTCAGCAACCAATCAATCTGTTTTGCCCAATCCGGTTTTCTCCTCGTTTCCTGAGCGTCGGCATACCGCCAGCCTCGTAAAGGCTCTGTAAAAAGAAAAATGCTGCAGGTGCCATTTCGGATGTACTCGTTGTCTTCGCAGCAGATTCCAGTGTGCTTTGACCGAAAGCTTTTTCGAGCCTCTTCAAAGAATTGCACTGGCTTCTTGTCCATGCACACCACACCAGATTACTGGGGCCGTGGGCGCAAGCCGAGCTACAGTGCCAAGCGTGGGAGCGCTGTTTATCGTAACAATCGCAGTCGCTGCCGTCGATCTAAATCAGTACCTAGAAATTCAAAATTCATTCACTGGATGGTAAAACAAGTTAGAGGACACAAATGGTCATTCGACACCTGCGTTGGTTGGGCTCGACGGCACAAGCAGTTTCCGACAGAGCAAATACCATGTACTAAAACCTTATACAACCTACTATGGCGCGGTGAATTGCCGATAACACTCTTTGAATTGCCTGAGATATTAGAGCGCAAACAGCATGGAAAACCTCGTATTTCTAAGCATTTGAACGGCAAAAGCATTGAGAACAGACCTGACGAAGTCAACCATAGAAACACCTTTGGACATTGGGAATCTGACACTGTACTCGGCCGCAAATGCAAAGGCGAAGGCGCTGCATTTACCATCGTAGAACGGCTGACAGGCTGTTATTTCATGCTGCGCATCGAAGAAAAAACTACAGCGGCAATCGCCTTCGCCATGGAGCAATTACGTCTGGAATTTGGTGAGCATTTTGCCGAAGTGTTTCGCAGCATAACCACCGATAATGGTTGCGAATTTGCTGCATTTTCTGATATGGAGGCCTATGGCACAGATGTTTATTTTGCACATCTATATTCCTCATGGAAACGTCCAGTGAATGAGCGTAGCAACCGTATGTTGCGCCGTTTTCTACCAAAGGGAACCTCTATGAATAGCTATTCTAACGAACAAATGATAATGTTTGCTGACGAGATTAACGCCATGCCAAGAAAGCGACTTGGGTATCGCACAGCGGAGGAGCTGTTTGATGAGCAGCTAGATATCATTTACTCCACCTGAGCGCGGCCGACTTTGGATTTCTCTGTTCAGGCCTGCGCCCATCACTACGTAATCCAAAGTTGATTCTCGCTTATACCGAGCTTTATTCTAAAAGTGTTCAATTTGTTATTGCAATTTAAGAAACTTATATAAGCCAAAATATTAAAACCTGGAAGAAGTGAAAGTTCAGTTAACACGGCAACATATACAGAATATTCAACAAAAAAGTATGTAAGAATTCATTTCCCAACCTCTCGATATAGAATATAGTATAGGAGCAAAAGAATCGTCGCATAGAATCCATACCGTTCATGCATGGAAGGCAAAAACATAATGCATGTATAAACCGAAAAGATACTGAATAATAAATATCGCTTTGCATCCAAATTCCAATTTTTAACCAGAAAAAACAACACAGCACCACCCAATAGAGCAAGCGTAAACAGAATCCCCGCCAATCGACAGTATGCCACTATATCCTCATCTACTTCCTAACGCACTCTGCCTGCGTGTTTTTCGGCGCGCAGTTTCCAGCGGATTAGGATATTCTGCTCCACCTTGAGAAGCCTGTCGCGGATAGGCCGGCGACACGAGCGCGATGTTTTTCTCCGCGCAGACACGGCAAGGACATGCGTCGGGCAATAAGAAAATGCCCCTGCAGTCATCCTACTGCAGGGGCGAGGCGGAGCAAGCGCAATTAGCTTAGAACGGGAAGGGGAGCCGCTCGCTGCGTCATCTCCAGCGCCGACGTCCGTTCCCATTCCTAAGCAATCCCGCCCGGAACGGCATTTTTCAATTCTCAGTATGTATCCGCCACACTGCGCACTCGCAGGCTTTCTCGCAGCTGTTCCACCGTCACTTCCGGCTCCACAGAGTTCTTTTCCAATGCGACACATACGCCCTGCGGTGTACACAGAGGGAAGTAGTTGTCGGAGAATGGGCGATCTGTCAAGTCCGTCTCCAGCTCTACTTGATGCGCATAGCAATTGCTTTTCACATAAATGTCAAACGCTTCGCCGCGATTCTCCACGCGCACTGTATAACTCGGTCTGGGCAGCTCCATTTGTTTGGGCCGACAGAACAGCACGCTGGCATATGCGCCGGTGCAATTCTTTTCGCACAACCGATACGCCACAAACACCGTGTCCTGTCCACGTCCCTCCAGCTTCTGCGCAAAGTCCACCGTATCCAGTTCCTGCACGCTGAGCGGCGACACCTGAACCGGCACCGCCACACGAGCCAAAAGGCCATACGCCGTGTCTCTTAGCTCCGCCTCCACCGTGCCATCCAGCGCCGTGCAGCTGTCGTTGTGAACCCACAGGCGCAGTTTAGTCTCTTCCACCTTTGCCGTCACCATGCGCGGTGCAAAGAAGCGGCGCGCATAATAGTGCAGCGCCTTCCAGCGTCCGAAATAATCGATGCTGGCCCACGACGCCACCGGCCAGCAGTCGTTGAGCTGCCAGTAAATGGCGCCCATGCAACGGCCTCTGTTACGTCGCCAGTGCTCCACACCATGCCGCATCGCCTCCGCCTGCAAAAGCTGCGAAACATAGAGCAGGCTTTCAAAGTCCTTCGGATAACGGTAATAACTGGAAATATAGTACATAATCAAGCCGTTGGCCGCACCGTTTTTCTGATGGCTTTCCATCACGGGAGAAAAAATATTGCGGTCGCCGGGTTCCGTGAACGTCTCTATGGTTTTGCGTCCGGGGAACGATTCAAATCCGAATTCTGAGCAAAAACGGAAATAGAACTTTTCGTAATCCGTAAAGGGCTTCATGCCATGCCACACGTCCCAGTAATGGACATCGCCCCGATTCTCTGCGTTCGGATTATCGAAAGAGCCGCCCGAGGAAGGCGAGGACGGCCAGTAAAACACGTCCGGCGCATTTCTCTGTGCCTCCTGCGAGATTACATATTCGAACAGCTTGATGTAATCTGCTTTCAGCGCAGGATGGTGTGTCACCACGTCCGCCCAAGCCACCCAGCCGAACTCCATTTCATTGTTGCCGCAGAGAAGGCCCAAGCATGCGTGATGGCGAATGCGCGCCAGATTGTCCTGCAACTCCGCACGGATGTTCTCTTCAAACGCCGCATCCATCCGGTATACATTACAGGCAAACATCGCATCCTGCCAGACAATCAAGCCAAGGCGGTCGCAGGCATCATAGAACCAGTCGTCGGGATAGTAGCCGCCGCCCCATACGCGAATCGAGTTGAAGTTGGCGGCGGCGCAATCCTTCAGCAGGCGCTGCGTCTGCTCGGGCGTCACTCGCGTGATCACGCTATCCTCGGGCACATAGTCCGCGCCCATGGCGAATATCTTGACCCCATTGACCCGGAAACAGAATTCCTCGCCCCATTCGTCCTGGTCGCGGCTCACCGTCAGCTCTCGCAGGCCGATCTGCTTATGCCATCCATCCTGCACTTGGCCGTCTTTGTCCTGCAGTTCCACGTTCAAGGCATATAGCGGCTGCTCACCATACATGTTCGGCCACCAGAGCTGTGGGGATTCCAGCACAAAACATGCCGTTGCCATTCCCTCCGCCGACACGCTCCGTACACACAGTTCATCGCCTGACGGCGAAGTGAGCGTGCAGCAGACAGCGTATTCCCCCGAGCTGGCAAGTTGCTCGAGACGCACTTCCGTTTGCAGAGAGACCGTTCCCGCGCAGTGTTCCTGCTTCACGCGTATGTCGGCGATGCGCGCGCCGGAAAAAGCGCACAGCTCCACCGGGCGCCAGATACCGGTGTCCGGCAGCTGAGGGCCCCAATCCCAGCCAAACATACAATGCGCTTTTCGCAAAAAATTGTTTCCGCGGATACAGCCCTTTGCCACATAGTGGATTAAGGGATCCTGACCTTTTTCCCGGATGTATCTCAGCGAGGATCGAAAGGTGATTTCCAGATGGTTTTCGTCCTTTTTCAGTTTGCCGGCGACTGGCAGACGCCATGTGCGGTGCATATTATCCACCGACGCGAGAAACTCGCCGTTCAGCCGGATATCGGCCAGGGTATCCAGCCCGTAGAACACCAATTCCGCATACTGCTGCTCCAGAATCTCTTTTTGAGGCACAAAGCGCAGCGTGTAGCAAAAATTCTGATCAAACAGCTCGCGAACCTCATACTCGTTTTTTCTATAAAAAGGATCAGGCGCCAGTTTTGCCTCTAGCATCGCATGCAGCACGCTGCAGGGGACATTTGTCTTTATTTCCCAGTCTCCGCGCGTACACGGCCGGATGCACCAGCCTCGGTTCAGTTCCTGTGTTATCATGAAAACAATCCTCCGTTTTTTGAATGGCTCCGTTTTGACGGTCTCCCTTTTGCGAACTGAAACGCTTCCGCGCCCCAAATGGCATCGCAGCTGCGCAGAGGGTGCGTCATAATTTATATATTTGCTGCACCAAGAGGCAAAGCATCGAATCCGCCCACGCAAACCATGCGCGCGTAAAATGCGCCGGGTCGTTCGCATCAAAACTTTCATGCATGTGATAGGTGTCCGCGGTGGTGCTGAAAAGCATCGCCAGAATCTTCTTTTTCTCCTCAAGAGACGTGGCCGTCAGGCCCTGGACGGCAAGCGCAATCGGCCAGATATACCCTTTGCGAGTATGCTGACTTCCAATTCCCGCGCCAAACTTCCCGCGGAAATAGTACGGGTTGTCTTTGCTGAGAAGAAAACGGCGCGTGTTTTTATAGATCGCATCCTCCGGCTGGCAGTAGCCGTACCACGGGGCACCCAGCAAGCTGGGCAAATTCGCGTCATCCATCAAAACATAGTTTCCGAGGCCATCCACTTCATACGCATAAATACGACCATACCGAGGATGCTCGACGACTCCGAACTTTTGAATGCCGGAATCAATCTCCCATGCGAGTGTTTTGGCGGATTTCAGGATTGCATCAGGCAGGGGAAGTTCTTGCAGGCGGTTGAGCACACTGACCGCCAGCATGTTGGCCGGAATCAAATAATGCATCTCGCACGCGTCGTCGCTCGGCCGGAAACCGGACCATGTCATTCCCGTATAACCTACAGGCGTGCCCCGCCCTCCGTTGCTCAATGTTTCCGTTTTCAGCGGAGAGTCGCGTTCGAACCGATACGAGGAGCATTCCGCATGCTTTTGCTCTGTGCGCCAAACCTCCAATACGGCCTGCACCGCATAGACTACGGTTTCGGTCAATACTGTGCTGTCTTTCGTCTGACGGAAATAAGCTTCTAAGAAGAACAGAAAAAACGCCAAGGAATCGACCTCATATTTTCGCTCCCAGACCCATGGGTTCATTCGCGTATGGTCCGCACAAAAGCAGCTGCCGTCGGGCTTTCGGTTGAACGCGTTGGCATAGGGATCGATTTGAATGAAATACGCCTGCTGAAGCACAACGCCGCGCAGAGCCCTCGCCACAACATCAACATCCGCCATGTTCATATACGGAAGAAGCTGCATCGCGCTGTCCCGCAGCCACATGGCATGGATATCGCCCGTAGAAACGTAACTCTTTCCGTTTTCCTCTAAGACCAGCGTCGTCTCCCACGCCGTTTTGTAGCAACTGGCGTACAGCTGGGCAATTTCTTGCTCCTTTATTTTGGTATAGGATTCTTCTAAGGCCTCTTTCAAAGGCTTTATCATAAACATTATTCAATGTACCCCATTTTTTTTAGGATTCGAATGTATCTCGAGATCGTATGCGGAAGAACGTTGATCGTCTCCCCCTGCACCATCCAGTTGACGACCTCCATGAATTTGCTGCCCCTGTTCCAAATGTAGGGCGTAAATGAGACGACCGGCGAGTCGAGCACCCCCATAATCCAGCCGGGCGCAGTGCGCTCGCACTCAACGATGTCCTCCATCACAGACATGCGCACATAGGGAGATCCGATGCATACATTGCGCGGAGTGAGATTGAAGGCAATCATAGACTTTCCCTGATATAGAATGCGGTTTCTTCCCGGCAGCGCGGAAGAAATGAAGTAATCCAAGCCGATTTCCTCCACCGCATGATACAGCTCGGGGTGAAGCTGTGTGAGCGTTTTTAAATCAGTGTCCATAAATGCCATATAGCCCTTTGGCATTCCCGCTTTTCCGGCAATCTCTTCAATTTCTTTCATCGCGCGAACGCAGTGGCGCTTCAGCGCTTCCGGTGGGCAGCCGCACTCGGCCATGACACCCATGCCACCGCAGTGCAGAATGGGTTCGATCAAGCCCCACACTCCGCCCTGTGAGCGCTCCACAGAAAGCAGTTCCCACAGTTGTGGGCTTGTCTGATAGCGGGCGGCGTGCGCACCAATTCCCATTTTTATGCCAGTGAAGGAAGCCAGCTCCATCAAATTGATCATGGCCTCGTTGTGTGCCATCTCGCCCGAATGCCATACTAAGGTGGAAAGGATTTTTCCCTGCTTAGCATATTGTATCAGCTGTTCGTCGCTGGGCTCGTTCTCATCCCAGCAGCGCTCTGTATTGGCCCACCGATACGGAATGGTAGAGACGCTCGGAAACGCCGGCCGGTTCGGATCCATGATTTTAATGCAGATGCCGTGCTTTCCCCATTCAAATAGGTCCCCGTCCCCAATCTGGCGCCCGACTAAAACGTAATTGTCTGTTATCTCTGTCAGTTGCTTGATATCCTCCATGACGCAGGTGTATTGCTCGGTGTAGGCCGACACTTCTATATCCTTCACCTTCTTAGAGTTCGCCGACCCATAAAGAGCGACATATTTGTCCCGGCAGAGTGTGGCCATCATGGACAATATGGCATCCGGATCGCCAAAGGCAACTCCTTTCGCCTGCTTTTCGTATCGGTGAGCGATTTCGGCCGACAGGGTTTCCACTCTGGTCGTGTCCGAGAGCGGAGAAACCACCGAGACAATTTTTTCCGGCGGGAAATCCTCCTTCCGCCCTATGTATCCCCACGCTTGCTGAAACAGCACTTCCGGATAGAAATACGGAAAAAATTCCCGGCTGGTGGTTCCGTCGTTGGTGTACTCCATGTCGAACAATACAATTTTTTCTTCTTCCAGCCCAAAGTAATCCTGCACGCCGCAGTAAAAGTCCTGGATGGATTCTGTTCGTACAATCACATTTTTCGAAAATGCTTGGATTGAAGAATCGAACAAGCTGATCGGCCCATAGACGCAATAGCAAATATCGTAATACGCATTCAAATAATTAAACTGCTGAAAATGGTTGCCACCTAACACCGTGCTGCCCGTTTTTGCAAAAAGAACCCCGTCCCGCTCACTCCCCAAGTAAGCTTCGAAAACCATTCCGGCCTGCTCTGCCACCCAGGACAGAGTAGGGATGATCACCGAGACTTCCAGCATCTCCAACTGGGAGATAAACATTAGCATTTTTTTCTTTTCTATCATTCTGAACAGTTCCTTTTCATTTTACTGAGCCCTGGATCAGCCCATTATAAATTTGTTTTTGGAGCAAGATAAATATTATCAGAATTGGGACAACTGTAATGACGACCCCCGCGCATATGACCTCCCATTGCGTGCCATATTGCCCCTTGAATTGAAACAATGTCGTGGCTACTACGCGCAAGCTGTTCTTCGGCATGTATTGATACGGGATATAAAAGTCGTTGTAAATTCCGACTCCTTTTATAATGACCATCGTGGCGATTGCTGGCCGGAGCAGCGGCAGAATGATGCGGCGATATACCGTGAAGTAGCTTGCCCCATCAATGATTGCCGCTTCATCCAGCGATACGGAAATAGTCGAGAGCTGCTGCATAAAAATATAGATGGCGATTATGTCGGTGCCGATGTACAGAAGGAAACCCGCCATCCGCGTATTGTACACACCTAAAGCACTGATAATGCGATATACCATCACTTGAACGCTCATGCTCGGGACGAGAGAGGCGAACAAGAAAGCATTTTTTAGAAGATTTTTTCCGCGAAACTCAAACCGGCTCAAGATATAAGCGACCATCGTCCCATTCAAGATCACGAAAATCAGCGACACGCCAACCATGATGGCCGTGTTCTTAAAGCCATTCAGCATATTTCCATCCACAAATGCTGTGATATAATTTTCAAAATGAAGCGTTTCGGGCAACTGCAGAACGCCCAAATCATACACTTCCGTCTTTGATTTGAGCGATGTAACAGCGGCCAATATAATGGGGGCCAAACACACAAGCGTGATGACGATGAGGGAAATATACTTCAGCGCCACTAGCACTTTCCCGAGCAGAGTGGAATGCTGCTTTGCACTCATTGCACCTTTTCCTCCTTCCCGATGACGGCCTTTTGCAGTGCGGCCACCAACAAAACAACAGCCAGCAAAACCAGCGACATACTGGAAGCGACGCCGTATTTATTGTATTTAAAAGCGGTATCCAGTATGTTCATCAAGAAAGTCTTTGTTCCATTGGCACCTCCCGTCATAATGTACGGCATCTCGTAAATACTCAGCGCACCACTGATGTTGATGACCAGGTTCACGAAAATCACCTGACGGATGGACGGCACAATAATGAACCAAAACCTCTGCCACGCATTTGCACCGTCAATGGCCGCCGCTTCATAAATGTCCGAGGGAATCGAGGCAATGGCGCCATAGAAGATCACAAACATAAATCCCATGTAACGCCATATGGATGTCGCTACAATCGACCAGTTGACAACGCGGGGCTCTCCCAGCCACTTGTGAATATGCGTTCCCAATCCGCAGAGCTGCATTACAACATCCAGCATTCCTCCGCCGCGGTAGAAAAGCAGGAAGATAAAGCCGATAGCTACGCCGTTGATTAGATAAGGAAAAAAAATAACAGCCTTAAAAAAGTTTTTAAACCTTACCTTAAAGCTCAAAATCGTAGAAAAATACAGGGCAAGCGCCGTCTGAATCAACGTGCCGATGATGTAGTACAGCGATACCTTCAGGACAGCAAATTGTTCTGGGTCCTGCCACAGCTTGGCGTAATTTTCAAAGCCTACGAACTGAAAATTCCTGCTGGTGCCGTTCCAGTCGGTAAAGCTGTAAAGCAGGAGCTGGGTAAGAGGTAGATAACTGAACACAATCAGCAACATCACGGGAAACAGTAAAAAACTCACAATGATAATTCGTTGCTGAGTTTTTCGTTTCAAATCAGCAAATCTGTAAAACTTGAAATTTTTCATCAACGTATATCCTTTTCTTTTGCTCTTTACCCTAGTTCAGCTGGTTTTGATTCACCGCGGAATCTAATCGAGCGTTTCTTTGTGTCTTGTAAGAAAAAGCAGAATGAAGCGTTGGGCAGAACGCTTCATTCTGTAAAAGAATAATCATCTACATTTGAAAAAGCAGATTCTTATTGTACTCCCAGCGTATCCATCGCCGCTACCCAAGAGCTGTTCAGTTCATTCATGATATCATCGTAGGTTTCATCTCTGTTGCCGATGGCAGCGTCAATGATGCGCTGCTTAAAGTCCGCCTCCAGAAGTCCGACCTCCGATTCCTTATCAATCTTATCGAGTAGGCCCTGATTTTCTCCTTGGGCAGGCGTGCAGGCTGCAAACTCCACGCCCAAATCGTACCAATCCGTGGCGATGGCCGGGAGCTCACTTCCTACCAAGGGAGAAACGCTGGAAGAAAGACGAGTGGCGTAGTCGGTCTCTGCAAAGAATTTCACCCACGCAAGCGCGATGTCCTGATGCTTAGAATGCACGCTGACGCCGTTCACATAGTCACGGCCCAAACGCACCAGCTGCTTCATATCGGCCGTCGGGGTCGGGAACGGCATGTACCCAATCACATCCTCGCTCATTCCGGCATCCATGGCCGCCTCTTGGAATTGCCCGATGGCCCAAGAGCTGCATACGTATGTCGCCACTTCACCATTCGCCATCAGACGCTTCGCTTCGTCGAAAGTAGCCGTGGCGGGATCATCCTCAATCAGACCTACCGCAGAGGCCTCATACATAATGCGGTACAGATTGTAGTTCGGGCTTCCCTTTAGGAAGTTCTGACGATCGTGGGCCTGCATCACGTACGGATAATTCACATCGCCAGCCACTGTCAGCGTGTTGGCCTCCCACTGATTCAGCGTCCACTGGTCTGCATATGCCGTATACAGAGGAATCGCATCCGTCTTTTCCTTAATCATCTTCAGGGCGTCCATAAACTCATCAATCGTGCGCGGGATCTGCGTAATGCCAGCTTCCTCTAAAACCGTTTTGTTATAGAAGATTCCCGTGAACTGCACCGACACCGGAATTCCGTATACCAAACCGTCGTAAGCGCGGTCGTCAACACAGTAATACTGTTTCGACAAATCTTCATACGTTCCCAGCGGTACAAAGTACTCGCCCAAGTTCGCAACTTCCACCGTGTTCGGAATCAGCAGGACATCGCCATAATCCGAGCCAGACAAACGAATTTTCGCCTGGTTCTCGTAATCGTCGATGGATTCGAATTCCACCGTCTGAGTTCCGGGATATTTTGCGTCGAATTCTTGAGCATATTTCTTCAATTCTTCCAAGCGGTCGCCTTCCGTCACATTGGTCAGTACCGTGATTCTCCCCTCACTGACGTTCGCATCCGAGTTCTGGAAGATATTTCCATGCTGAGACTCAGACTGTGCCGTTGACTCAGGCGCTTGCGAAGCAGGCGCGGCACTGGAGGTCTGTGCGCCGCAGCTGGTAAGTAGAAGCACGCAGGCTAAAGTCACTCCCCAAAAAGCTTTCCGTTTTCTCATCTCATTCATTCTCCTTTTCACAAATTCATTTGGATTTGTATTGTCCCCGAGGCAGTTCCAGTATAACGCAAAGCCCACAAATTAACATGTCTTTATTCTGAACACTTTTATGTCTTATCACGCTTACGCTGTGTTCGATATTCGGTCGGCGTCATGCCAAACTGCTTCCGAAATTGTTTTGCAAAGTTAAAGTAGTCATTGTATCCTACGCTTTCCGAGATGTCTCTGACTTTCCAGTTGGTGGACCACAGCAGGGATTGCGCCGCTTTGAGCCGCGTCTGGATGAGATACTGATTTATGCTCATCCCAAACATCTTCCGAAAGCTCCTATCGATGTAGGAGGGTGAATACGCCCAGATGGACGAGAGCAGCGAGAGATTGATTGGTGCCGGATAGTTCATGTCAATCACCCGGCGAATTTCCCAGGACATCCCGATGCTGCCCCGCTTCTGCTTTGCCGCATCCTCACAAATCAGAAGCAGCAGCTGTTCAATATCTTCCAAAATTTGAAATATGTTCTTATAGTGAAAGAACTTCTCTTGATTGCGGATGTTCAGCATCAGCTCACACACTTCGTCGAATCGGGACAAACAGAGCGTCGTCAGCAGCCGTATGTAACCCTCAATCAGTTTTTTGTTTTCCCTCATCGCAGAGAAATCGCGGATACCGTTTCTGCTCAAGCGTTTTTTCAACGCATTGGCCATGCCCTGGTAATCAATCAAAGACCAATAAATCTTCACTTCGTCCTCTAACTTTTCCAAGAGGAGACGTTCGTCGTGCACAATTAGGCTGCCGGCCCAAAAAGCCATAAGAGCAATCTTTTTTTTGATGTCAACGAAATAACTCCCCACCTCATCAATCAACACCGCCTCTGGAATGGACTCGATCACATATCTGCAGCCATTTCGGCCGTCTAATACGTTTGTTATCTTTTCTAAGCTGCTCGAGACATTATTCTGTTCAAAAATCAATAAGAAGGTTTGGAAATATTGAGTTGGCGCCTTCAGTACCTGCCCCGAATACTTTGTCATGCAGACGCTTTCAATCTCCTCTGCCGTCGGGAGCTCCCAACCCGCCAAAAAGGCTACACAATATTTTTCAGCAGAAGATGGAAAGTTGTTCAGCGCATATTCGTATAAGTTGTACAATTCCTCGTCTGTCCGGCTGCCCCTGCTTTGAATGACTGCAATGGCCGAGGCAATGGACTCGTTCAACTCTTCACTGCTAATCGGCTTCAGGATATAGTTGAGACATCCCGCCTGCATGGCTTGCTTGGCGTACTCAAACACTCCATGGGCGCTAATTGCGATAATCTGAATCGTTGGATAATCTCGGTGTATCTTCTTCATCAACGTAATTCCGTCACCGCCGGGCATTTTTATGTCGGTGATGACAATATGCGGAAGATACTCTTCGCACAATCGAAACGCTTCGTTTCCATCATGCGCCATTGCAACCAACGTAGCGTTATGTCGCTTCCAGTTGATTAAGTTCACCAGTGACATGCGGACAAGCGAGTTATCATCTACAATTAAAATTCCGTACATTGCACTTGCCTCCATATCCAATATTGAATCAGTATTAGTATAGCATAGGAATCTTACGCCGCAATGCTTTTTTGTCAAAAAAATATGTCACATGTCATCCTTTGTTATTTCATCTCTCCGCTTCTCGTCACAGCCGCCGAGCGTGACAAGGGGCTTCTCTGCCGTATAGACGGCATGACGGTGCTCTTAGCCGGAATGTTCAGTCTGCACTTGCTTATAGAGCGCGTCGCGCTCAGCCTCGCCCGTGATGACGCGCACCTGGGCTAGCAGACTATCAACTTCTTCGTTGGAGTAGAAAGAAACGTTGAGGCCACCGTCTGTACCCACACAGTTGGTGAGGATGTCGGAATCGTGGCCTTGGGAACCAGCCAGAATGCACATATCATAGTTGCCGCTGAACACCTTTTCCACCCAAGCGCCTCTTCCAGTTCCTCGATAGTGGCGCCGACGCCGATCTGTGCCAGCTGTGTCTTAATGACCTTCGCACCGTCGGCATAGGTACCGTCGCTGAACACCAACAGAGACATGTGGAGGTAATACCCGTCGGAGTGTTTGGTATAGCCAGCGCTCTCCAGAAGCTGGGTAGCACTCTCCATATCCTGCTCGCCAATGTCCTCCTAGTCTAGGAAGGGTGGATAGAAGCCGTAGGCAGGCGCCTGCAGGCTGTCCGTACCCTTAGCGGAAATTTCTTCACGGTTCAGCTCCTTGGCCACAGCCTGACGCACAGCGAGGTTGCTTGTTTTTCCCCGCTCATGTTGAAGCAGAGCTGATAACGACGGCCTGTGAACAGGCAACCAAGGCTGTAGTTCTCGTTCGTCTGCACCTAAGGAATCTCTGATTTAATCCGCGCTATCAATACCTTTTTCTTTTGTCAGCAAGCGCCATTGATGTAGTATCTCTTCATAATTGCGCCCCAGCCTGTCAATGCTTTTTGCATAAAGCAGGTCGCCGCTTCTCAGCTTTCGCAGCATCTTCTTGTACTGCGGCCGCTCAAAGTTTTTGCCCGACTGCTTATTCATATAAATATACCGGGTATCCACGCCCGCCTCATGGAGTGCAATAACCTGACGGCCTTCGTTTTGTTCTCTGGTTGAAACCCTGATATATCCACAAATCCTGTTCTCTATATCATCTTTCCTCCTTATCCGTTTCAATATATAAACTACGGCAGGGTACCGTAAAGATGCCCTGCCGCAATTTTTATATACTTCTGTTTTCTTTCCATTCCTGAAACGCCCGTTGTCCTTCTTCCGTTTCGTAAAACGCCTGGATTTTCGGAAGTAGGAACCTTGCAAACTGCTCCAGATCCTCCACCGGCACGCCCTGACGTGCTGTATTTTCTTTCCGCCTGTTACTCTCCCGTTCCGCCATGTATCTGCTTTTCTTTAACCCATCCGGTCTCCTTTCCGCCGGGCCGTCCCCGGCGCCTGCTCATTCCATCTGCTCACAACTGTATTTCCCAATCCCGGTTCCGCTGCTGCGTCCGGCTCTGCCGTGTCACTGATTGCTCCCGGCGGTGCTCCCGCAGAACCCCCGAAAGAAATTCGCTGACACGCCGCGGCGCGATTTTTACCGCCTCGCGGTAAGAGCGCGTATCCATCCAAAGCTGATGCAGACGCTCCTCCGTATCTTCCGCCTCACGGCGCAGCCGCCACAGCATCGTGCCGCTGTTCTGCAGCTCCTGCGCCAGATGGCGGTTTTCCACCTGCAATCCTGCCGCCGATTCCGCCAGCTTCAGCAGCCTCGCATAATCATCCTCGGGCAGCTCGATCCGTTTTGTCAAGGCCTTCCGCCTGCTGCGCCCGTGCATCTGCCGCACATCGCCTACGTCGGCCTGTACAGCCCGTAAATCGCCTGCTGCGGCTGCAACCTCGCCGCGCAGTTCATCCCGCTGTTTTCGGGCTTCTTCCGCCTGTGTACCCAGGTCTCCGATTTCCTGCCGAAGTTCCTGCACAGCCTGCCTGTCCTGTCTGACCTTGTATTCCAGCACATCCAGATGCTCCGCCGTACTTCCCTCGATACCGCGTTCAAAATCCGTGAAACCTGCCGCTTTCATGTGTTCGTAAAAAGCTGTCTGCAGCAGGCTGTAAGAACTGACAAGCCTCGGCCTGCCGTCCTTTTTCAGCACTGGCCTGCCGGTTTCATCTGTCGCCGGGACCATCGGCCACTTTTTACTATGGCTTACCTGCATGACCGTTTCACGAACGGTCCCACGCAGTGCGGGGTCCCTGCAGCGCTTTGACCACCGGATCTCCTTTTCCACCACCGGAAGATAAATAACATGCATATGGTAATGGAACACATCTTTTCCCAGCCTGTCGCTGGCTTCCCGGTTCCTCTCGTCCGCGTGCATCACCGCCGATATCACATATTGTTCTCCGCCCGCGATCTGTTTGGCCAGTTCATACGCTTCGGCATAGAACTTTTTTGCGTACTCATATCCGCCGTGCCGCTCGAAATATTCCGTATTTACATCAAATACCATTTCATCGAATACATAGGCGTCCGGCTTTAAGCCACGGGTGCTTACGGCTCCCTCCGCAACCATCCTGTCGAATTGCTGTGCATATGTTGGTGCACCGCATGTTTTGAAAACAACATTTTGGCTGCTGTACTCCAGTAAAACATCCGGATTCGAGTACGCTTCATTTTTTCGCTCGTTATGCCTTTCCCGTACCCCGATTGCGTTTTTGCGGTAACGCTCATTGCGCACCACCGTCCTGCTCGTTTTCCTTATCGGCTCCTCCTTTCTCCTTGTACCGGCCTGTGCATCCGCCGTCCTGCGGGGCGCGCAGACGCTTTTGAAAGCGTCTGACCCACTAGGACACTTTCCGGCCAGGGCCGGCAAAGTGTCCGTGGGCCCGCTGCGGCGGGAAGGAATTGGCGGCGGCTGTGCTGCTCTGTTTTGCCTTTGTTCTGCCGCCGCCCATCTCCACGCTGTCCTGCCGTTGACGCCCGTGGCGGAACGGTTTCGCTCTGAAACATTCCGCCGCTTTCCGTGTCTGTGATATATGTCAGCATACATCCCGACACATTAAGCGTATCACTGCTTGTTTTCAATGACAAGATGTGTTACTATGATTTCGTGTAGGATAAAAGAACACGCTTTGTGAGCTGCTGTGAAACACAGGCAAATTCACACAGGATAGGATGGGGGACAGGATGCGCGGTAAAACCTATGTCTATTTTAACGGCAAGACCGAATACATCGGTACAGGCGGAGAAGAACAAACCGCCTATCCGCTGGGTGCGCTCGTTTTCGGGACACTCGACGTTGATTGGGAACCGTATCTGGAACAGGCACGCGCGCTGCGCCGCGCCTATACAGGCGTGGATTTCGGCGAAACCTGCACGATGCCGCAGCGGCTGTCCGAGCCGGAGACCTGTGTGTATTATCAGGTCGCGGAGTTCTATCACAATATGTCCCTGAGTGTCAAGACCGTTTCTCCGGCATTCTTTGACCTGCTGGAGGGATACTGCCTGGCAGTATGGCGTGCCTACGACCAGGAAAGTGAGCCGTATCTTGAGGCCCTGGCCTCCGGCGTGAACGATACAGGCTTGTCCCGATCCGAGGTGCACCAGAGGCTCATCCACCTGGGAAATCAGGCGATCACCGGAAACATTATGGAAGGCTACTGCCGGAGCTTTCCGGCATATACCGAACAGATGAAGTATTACATCGAATGGGAGACCGAGGACCGTTCTCTGTGTGAAACGGCACTGCTGGTGCTGGATTATTTTATCAACTTCCTGAAGAAGATCAGCGCCTTCCAAAAGGATCTGCGGGCCCTTATCGGTGTAACACTTTGCGGTAAGGACGGCCAGCCGCTTTCTGCTCCGTCCGCACGGCTGTTAAAGCTGGCGGAGAATGATGGAGAGCTCTATGGCAGATGCAGCAGAATGCTGGATGATGTACACATCAAGCTGCAGCAGTACATACCGGAGGGCATAAAGAAGGGCGGCATTGCTGCCGCCACATTTTACGCAAGTGATAACCTGCCTGCGCTTGTATTTCTGGAATTTCAGCAGATGTGCGCGCTTGATCTGCGTGTCGCACGCTGTGAAAACTGCGGCAGGCTGTTCCTGCCATTTTCGAGCCGCACCAAATACTGCGACCGCGTGTGCGATGAAGCCATTGGAGCATCCTGCAAGGAGGTCGCGGCACGGGAGAAATACGCCGCACAGGTGAAAGCGGACAAGGCGCGGCAGATCTACCAGCAGCTGCGGAACAAATACCAGATGCGCTGCGCCCGCGCACAGGGGAACGCCAAAATGCGCGAGGACTACAACAAATGGCGTGATACCGCGCAGAAGGCAATGGTCAAATACCAGGTAGGAGATGTCTTTCGAGCAGTTTTTGGAATGCATTCAAATTCCATAGAGAGCAAGCAAGCCGCGCAGAAGATATCTCTCCTGTGCGGCCTGTTTGCTCTACTTTAAAATCATGTCCAAACAAAAAACAAACCCGAACCCGCTCTCATACAAAAGCAAGTTCGAGTTTGCTGGCAATGGTGACCCGACCGGGAATCGAACCCGGGTTACCGCCGTGAAAGGGCGATGTCTTGACCGCTTGACCATCGGGCCATAATACAGGATTTTGCTGAATATTGCCAAAGCCTCACACCCGCCGCGATTGCAGCAAGTACCCCGCAACTTTCAGCAAAACCCTGTAATGATGGTAGCGGTAACTGGATTCGAACCGGTGACACTTCGGGTATGAACCGAATGCTCTAGCCAACTGAGCTATACCGCCACAAACAACCACAGAAAAGTGGTGCATCTGATATTATATAGAAAAGGTTCCCTGTTGTCAAGCATTTTTCACGGAAATTCCCGCAGTATTCCGGCTTTTTCCCCGCTCCGCCTTTCCAGTGTTCCCAGAGGCAAACAAAATAATTCTTTGTCTGAGTCTTTTGCAGGTGAAAAAGCATGGAAATCCAAATATCCCCGGCTCACATTGGAAAAGCCGGGGATATTTTCCATTATTTTCCAATTATGCTTTCTGCAATTCTGCCTTCCCACCCATGTAGGGACGCAGCACCTCGGGAATGCGCACGCTGCCGTCAGCACGCAAATTGTTTTCCAAAAACGCGATGAGCATGCGGGGCGGAGCCACACAGGTATTGTTCAGCGTATGCGGCAGATAGTTTTTCCCGTCCTCGCCTTTGATGCGGATCTTCAGGCGGCGGCTCTGTGCGTCGCCCAGATTTGAGCAGCTGCATACCTCGAAATATTTCTGCTGGCGGGGGCTCCATGCTTCGATGTCGCAGCTCTTCACCTTCAGATCCGCCAGGTCCCCGGAGCAGCATTCCAGCTGTCGCACCGGGATATCCAGGCTGCGGAACAGCTCCACACTGTTGCGCCACAGCTTTTCGTACCATGCCATGCTGTCCTCCGGCTTGCAGAGCACGATCATTTCCTGCTTTTCAAACTGGTGGATACGGTAAATGCCGCGCTCCTCCAAGCCGTGAGCGCCTTTTTCCTTGCGGAAGCAGGGGGAATAGCTGGTGAGCGTCAGCGGAAGCTGGGCCTCAGGGATGAGCTGGTCTACAAAACGGCCGATCATCGTGTGTTCAGACGTGCCGATGAGATACAGATCTTCGCCTTCAATCTTATACATCATGGCGTCCATTTCGGGAAAGCTCATTACACCCTGCACCACGCTGCCATGCATCATGAACGGGGGAATGACATAGGTGAAGCCCTTTTCGATCATAAAATCCCGGGCATATGCCAGAACGGCTTCATGCAGGCGGGCAATATCCCCAAGCAGGTAATAGAACCCATTGCCCGCCACACGGCGGGCGCTGTCCAGGTCGATACCGCCAAAGCGTTCCATGATCTCGGTATGATAGGGGATTTCAAAATCCGGCACAACAGGCTCACCAAAACGCTGTACCTCCACATTCTCGCTGTCGTCGCGGCCGATGGGTACACTGGGGTCCAGCATATTGGGGATGACAAGCATCCGCTGGCGTACTTCCTCCTGAAGCTCTGCCTCACGCATCTCCAACTCTTTCAGGCGGTCCGCCTGCTCGGTGACCTGCTTTTTCACAGCTTCCGCTTCGTCCTTTTTGCCTTGTGCCATCAGCGCACCAATGCTTTTGGACAGCTTATTGCGCTGTGCGCGCAGCCCATCGCCCTCGGTAATGGCTGCGCGGTATTCGGCATCCAGCGCGATCACTTCATCCACCAGTAGCAGCTTGCTGTCCTGAAATTTCTTTTTGATATTTTCCTTTACAAGTTCGGGGTTTTCCCGTACAAATTTGATATCCAGCATTATAGATTTCGCTCCTTTTCATATTTTCCCAAGAGATTCGCAAACGCCCTAAGCTGTTCGTCGGAATAGAAACTCACATTCAGGCTGCCTTTGCCTTCTTTGTACTGCACATGTACTTCAGTACCCAGAGCCTCTTTCAGGCTCAATTCCACCTCACAGGGCAGGGGAGGGAGGGTGAGTTCCCGCTTGGGACGGGGTTTTTTCGCCATTTTTTTGCAGAGCGCTTCTGCCTGGCGTACATTCAGCCCTTCTTTGACGATGATGTCTGCCGCCTGCTGCTGCGCCTCGCGGCTTTCCAGCGAGAGTACAGCTTTCGCATGCCCGGCAGACAGCTTGCCCGCGCGCAGATATCCCAGCGCTTTTTCCGGCAGGTTCAGAAGGCGAAGACTGTTTGCCACCGCGCTGCGGCTTTTGGAAAGCCGTGCTGCGGCCGCTTCCTGCGTATAGCTGCACCGTTCCATGAGCTGACGGTATCCCAAAGCCTCTTCCACGGGGTCCAGGTCCTCGCGCTGAAGATTTTCAATGAGAGCAATCTCCATGGCCTGTGTGTCCGAGATATCCTTGATCAATGCAGGGATCTCCGTCAGGCCCGCCAGGCGCGCAGCACGCCAGCGGCGTTCGCCCGCTACAATGATATACCCCCCTGCGGGGGACGGACGCACCACGATTGGCTGCAAAACGCCGTGCTCTGTAATACTGGCCGCAAGCTCGGACAATGCCGTATCGTCAAACGCTTTGCGCGGCTGATTTTTGTCCGGCTCTATTTCCGCAAGACGCAGCGTGCTGACGCCTTCATCGCCGCCGCCCGCGCCTGTATCCTGAAACAGGATGTCAAGACCTCTGCCGAGGCCTCCTTTTTTTGCCATGCGTCACGCACCGCCTTTCTTATTGTTTTTGATGAATTCCGCCGCAAGATAAGCGTATGCTTCTGCACCTTTGGACGCGCCGTCGTAGTAATTGATGGGCGCGCCGAAGCTGGGCGCTTCTGAAAGCCGTACATTGCGTGGAATCGTTGTCTTATAAACCTTATTACCAAAGTATTTTTTCACTTCCTGCACGACCTGAAGCGTCAAATTCAGTCTTCCGTCGTACATCGTCAGCAGTACGCCTTCTATCTCAATGTAAGGGTTATACATCTTTTTGACATTTCGGATGGTGTTCATCAGCTCCGACAGACCTTCCAGCGCAAAAAATTCACACTGTATGGGGACCAATACCGTATCGCAGGCGCACAGCCCGTTGAGAGTGAGCAGGTCCAGGGAAGGGGGACAGTCGATAAAAATAAAATCGTATTGATTCAGGACCGGTGTCAAGGCCTCCCGCAGACGGGATTCCCGACGTTCCATATTTACCAATTCCAGGCCTGCACCGGACAATTGGATATTGGAGGCAATCAGGTCCACACGGTATTTTGTGTGCTGAATGCCCGCAGAGGCCGGTGCCTCCCCCGTTAAAAGCTGATATACGCTGGTTTTCACACTGCGCTTTGTTACGCCGAAGCCGCTGGTAGTATTGCCCTGCGGGTCCAGGTCAACGATCAGAACATGCTTGCCCTGCGCCGCAACACTGGACGCCAGATTTACGGCTGTTGTGGTTTTTCCCACCCCGCCTTTTTGATTGGCAACTGCGATCACTTTTCCCAACGGTTTTCCCTCCGGTCTTCTGTATACATTCAACACTATGATTTTAAAGGCAGCTTTTTCTGCTTACACCGCTGTGTTTTAGTATAACACAGCTTGGGGGGCTTTAAAAGGCCTTTTCCGCAAAATGTTCCACGTGGAACATATGCATTTTCCTTTTCCTGCAAAACATTTGTTCCACGTGGAACAATCCATATAAAAACGCCGGGCGGATGTTCCACGTGGAACATCCGCCCGGCGTTTGGATGGAGAAGAAGGAGAACGCAATTTTAAAGGGCCGTATACAAACTTTACAAAATCCACAGGAGCACGACTGTGAGAGGCTCTTGTACGGTAAGACGGCCGGCTTAATCTTAAAAATATTCAATTGACGGGCCGGTGTGTCGGAATTCGCACCACATACTCTATGTAATCCGCCTGTTCACGCTTTTCAGCCGTTGCCGGAATACCGCTTCCCGTCATCATCTTTACGGCACGGTCTATGGTATTTACAAAAATACGCACATCCCGCACCATAACACTGCGCTTCGGTTTTGATTTGTGAGAAAGGACCCGCTCCACCAACGCCTCGGTCTGCTGTACATTATAACCCCGCTCTGCTGCTGTGCGAAGCGCCTTTGTGCGCAGCTCTGAAGTCGGCAGCCGAAGCACCGCCCGTGCATGGCGTTCCGTCAGGTTTGCTTCGGTACAGATATCCTGCTGTTCCTGCGTCAAAGTCAAGAGGCGCAGCTTATTGGCCAGTGTAGGCTGCGCAATACCCAGCCTGCGTGCACCCGCCTCCTGCGTGCAATTCCAAAGGTTCAACAGATCACGTAATGCACGTGCTTGTTCAAACGGCCCCAGCTGTTCCCGCTGCAGGTTCTCCAGCAAACTCAGAGCAGCCGTCTTTTCATCCTCAAAATGATAGATAATCGCGGGGATCGTTTCCATACCCGTCAGCTTGCATGCCCGCAGGCGGCGTTCCCCGGCAATCAGCTGATATCGCCCGTCTACTGTAGGGCGGACACTGATGGGCTGCAGCAGTCCGTTTTGCAAAATACTCACCGCCAGTTTTTTGATCTCGCCTTCATCAAATACTGTGCGCGCCTGAAAAGGCGACGGTGTGATTTTTTCAATAGGAAGCAGCCATACCTTCGTCTGTTCCGCTGGTTTCTCTTTCGCCAAATCGGGTTCCTCCTTTGCACGCGGGAAATACGCCGAAAAGGGAAAAGAAAAAAGCGTATCCGCGCCAACATCTTGCAACAAGACAAATTGTAGCACGGATACGCTAATATTTCCAGTTATTTCCATTTACATCATTCGACAACCGGATGTCATTTCAACGGGGCTTTTGCGATTTTGCCGCCGTTTCTTGGGTAAACAGGCGGAGTTTGCGATATTTTTTCATACAAAATAAGCGTCCGGGCCGAACCGTCAGGCAACGTCACATCCTGACGGCCCGCATATTTCCCGCCCAGCTTGGCAACCGCACCCTGCGCGGCATCAATTTCCTCATCCGCGCCGCTGCCTTTCATGGCAATGAACACGCCGCCCCGCCTCAGCAAGGGCAGGCAATACTCGGCCAGCACCGGCAGTGCGGCCACGGCCCGGGCCGTGGCCACGTCAAAGCTCTCGCGCCATTGCTTGCGCGCGGCTTCCTCTGCGCGCTCCTTGGCGAATTCGGCTTCCACGCCCAGCGCACTGCAGGCATATTTCAAAAAATCGACCCGCTTGCCCGTCGGCTCCATCAGCGTCAGATCCAGCTCCGGGCGAAACAGCTTCGCCACAATGCCGGGAAACCCTGCGCCCGTGCCAACATCCACCATACGCCCGCACACCTCCGGGCGCGCGGCCAGCAGCAGGCTGTCGATGAAATGACGGTCCTCAATGCCTTCGGCATCCGTAATGGCGGTAAGGTTTACTTTTTGATTGTATTCCACCAGCAGCGCGGCATATTCGTCCAGCTTCCGTACCACGGGAGCTGCGTCGATGCCGTAAGCCGCCGCCTTCCGGATGAGGCGCTCTGTATCAATCATAGCTTTTATTCCTTTCCCTCACTTCTGCGCCGTTTCGCCAGCTCCACCGCAAGGCAGGCAACATCCGCCGGGCCGACGCCCGGAATCCGCGCCGCCTGCCCCACGGAACGGGGACGTATCTTCGCCAGCTTCTCCCGAGCCTCCAGACGCAAGCCCGTTAACGGCGCGTAATCAAAATCCTCGGGAATCGGCGTTTCTTCCTGCCGTTTCACCGCGCCGATCTGGCTCTGCTGGCGTTTGATATAGCCCTCATATTTGATCTCCGTTTCCAGGCAATAGGCTATAAAGGGCGTGACGTCCGGGTTTTCCGGCAGCATCCGTGCAATGTCGGTATAACGCAACGCGGGACGTCGCAGAAGCTCTGCGGCCGAGGCCCCGCTTGTGAGAAGCGGCTCGCCTTTTTCCGCAAGGACCGGGTTCGCATCCGCAGGACGCACAACCACTTTTGTCAGGCGGGCAGCTTCCTCCCGGCGCACGGCCCGGCGATGGTTGAACTCCGCCCAGCGCGCGTCGTCCACCAAACCAATCTCCCGGCCCAGCGGCGTGAGCCGCTCGTCGGCGTTGTCCTGCCGGAGATACAGGCGGTATTCGCTGCGGCTCGTCATCATGCGGTAAGGGTCCAGCACGCCCTTCGTCACAAGGTCGTCCACCAGCGTGCCGATATAGCTTTCCTGCCGTTTAAGCACAATGCCCGGCCTGCCCTGTACCGCGCGCGCCGCGTTGAGGCCCGCCAGCAGGCCCTGAGCCGCCGCTTCCTCGTAGCCGGATGTGCCGTTGAACTGGCCCGCACCGTACAGGCCGCGTATCTCCTTGAACTCCAGCGTGGGTGCAAGCGCCGTAGGGTCAGCACAATCATACTCGATGGCGTAAGCCGGGCGCATGATCTCCAAATGCTCGAAGCCCTCTATGGTACGGTACATTTCATTCTGCACAGCCTCGGGCAGGCTGGAGCTCATACCCTGCAGGTACATTTCCTCGGTGTCCAGCCCGCACGGCTCCACAAATATCTGGTGCCGCGGCTTTTCCGCAAAGCGCACTACCTTGTCCTCAATAGACGGACAATATCGCGGGCCGACGCCCTCGATCTTTCCGCCGTACAACGGGCTGCGGTGCAGGTTCGCATGGATAACACGATGCGTCTCCTCATTGGTGAAGGCTATATAGCAATCCACCTTATTTTTCATCTCGCTCTTTGTCAGAAAGGAAAAAGGCTGGATGCTCTCGTCCCCGGGCTGGCGGGTGAGCTTTGAAAAATCGATGCTGCGCCGGTGTACCCGGGCCGGCGTTCCGGTCTTGAAACGGCGCAGCGGCACGCCCGCGGCGCGCAGGCTCTCTGTCAGCGCGCAGGCGGCATGCTGGCCGTCCGGCCCGCTGGCATAGCTGGCCTCGCCCACAAAAATACGGCCGCCCAGATAAGTTCCTGTCGCAACGATCACGGCGTCAGCCCTGTAATATCCGCCCAGATGCGTGCACACTCCGCACACCGCGTCGTCCCGGATGTCCACAGCCGTGATCTCGGCCTGCTTGACTTCCAGATTCTGCGTCTTTTCCAGCAGCTGCTTCATATAGGCGTGGTATTTGCGCCTGTCCGTTTGCACGCGCAGGGAATGGACGGCCGGCCCTTTTCCCATGTTCAGCATGCGGCTCTGCAAAAAAGTGGCGTCCGCCGCAATCCCCATCACACCGCCCAGCGCGTCGATCTCCCGCACAAGATGCCCCTTGGCCGTGCCTCCGATGGACGGATTGCAGGGCAGATTCCCGATGCCGTCCAGCGTGAGCGTGAACAGCGCCGTCTTCGCACCCAGCTTCGCCGCGGCGCAGGCGGCTTCTATTCCCGCGTGCCCTGCACCGATGACCACAACTTCATAACCGCCTAAAATATCCAATGTCCGTTTGCCCCGTTTCTTTGTCCGGCCTGCCGCTCAGCCCTTTAAGCCGCGCGCCTGCCGGTCCATATCCTCCACCACGATATCGAAAATTTCCCCCAGTCTCGCACAATATTCCAGTACCTGCCAGGGTTCGTTTGTGTGAAAATGTATTTTGATGAGATTTTCATCCCCCACGGCCAGCAGGCAGTCGCCTTTAAAGTGCCGGGTGAAATGGTCGTGCACCGTGTCCTCATCCAGGTTTTCGCCCTCGATCAGGAGCTGTGTGTCATACCGAAATTCCGTCATACTGCAGCTCTCCTGTTTTATTCTTTCGCTTTCTGCCCGCCGGCCCTTTTCTCATACAGCTCTTTCACGGCTGCAAGGCCGTCCAAAACCTCCTGACGGGAAAAATCAGCCGCTTCCAGCGCCGCGTCCGTCCAATGCTGCAAATCGGCATAGAACTGCACAGCCACCTGCAAATATGCCGGGTCGGGATGAGCTTCCACTTCGTCAAACAGCAGATTTTCCGCGCTGTTTGCATCGCCCTCCTCCAGCATGGCACACAGGCGCTTATAAAGCAAACCGCTCTCCAGTACATTGCCCTGTTCGTCGAACAACGGAATCGTCTCTTCGGTTTTGACGAACAGCACTTTCCCCAAAAAACGGGCCATATCCTCAATCTGACGCATCAGATAATCATTCGCCGCCATACCGGTCCTCCCTTTGGATGGGCCTGCCGATGCCCAGCGCGCGCCGCCACTCCGGCGCGGGGCCGTCATCGCCCCAATATTCATCCAGGCGGACGATTTTTCCGTGCCGGAACGTAAAAAATGACGCGGCGTGGAAAGAAGTTCCATCCGGACCGTATACCCGCACGGCTGTTGCCGCCGCATCCGCCAGTGCATGGACACGTTCTATCTCTATCCGCCAGTTCCCGGGATATTCACGGTTGGCCCGCACAAATTCCTCTGCGGTGAAGCACTCGTCGGTGTTATGCCAGAAAATCAGCGCACCAGGCAGGAAATATGCGGCCAGCGCATCCCACCGCTGCGCGCCGATATCCGCCCACAATGCCTGTGCCAACGCAGCAGAATCCATTTTTCCATTCCTTTCCGAAAGGTCGTCTTTCCGTGCGCTTTGTTTTCTTGTAAAGAAACGACCAAAATATAATACAATTTGTAATATTATAATATAATTTCAATTATTGTACTTTATTTACCGACACAAAACCTGGAAAATACTTCGTCGATCACATCATCCCCGGCATTTTCCCCAGTCAATTCGTACAGCGCACGCAGAGCGTCATCCACGCATACGCCCGCTGCGTCCAGCGTGTATCCGCCGTTTACAGCCTCCAGCGCGTCCGCAAGCGCAGCCTGTGCTGTGCGGGCGGCAGCGAGCTGGCGCTCATTTGCCAGAAGCCCTGCGTCGGGGTCCGCTTCCGCCAAATGAAGCGCGTCTGTGACCGCCTGCTCCACCGCCGGAAGAAACGCCGCGTCCTTCGCGCTGATGTTCACCACCGTGCTGAAATAAGGCCGCAAACTTTCTTCATCCGCCTGCTGCGGCAGGTCCGTTTTATTGAGGATCGCCACGGCCGGCCGGCCCGCGCACTTTTCCGCCAGCGAAAGATCGGCGGGGGAGAGAGGCGCGGAGCCGTCGAACACTGCAAGGACCAAGCCGGCGCGTTCCAAGTGGCGGTAGCTGCGGCGGATGCCTTCCGCCTCCACCAGATCGTCGGTGTCCCGGATACCCGCCGTATCCGCCAGAAGCAGACGAACCCCGGCCAGCTGGATCTCCTGCTCCACCACGTCCCGTGTGGTACCCGCCACGGGCGTAACGATGGCACGCTCAAAACCGGAGAGCAGGTTCAGCAGCGTGCTTTTGCCCACGTTTGGGCTGCCGATGATGGCTGTGTCCACGCCGCGGCGCAGCACCGCGCCCGCATCATAGCCCGCAATCAGCTTATCCAGCGCTGCCTTCGCGCACCCGAGGGAAGCTTCCAGCGCCCCCATCGAAAGCTCCGGTACATCTTCCTCCGGATAATCCGTATAGGCGGCGATATGTCCGGCGAGCGACACAAGGTTTTCCTGCACAGATTTTATCTTTGCGTACAGCGCTCCTTCCATGGCGGCAGCGGCGGCAGCGGCGGCCTGCCGGGAGGTAGCGTTGATCAGATCCATTACAGCTTCCGCCTGTGTGAGCGAGATACGCCCGGACAAAAACGCGCGTTTTGTAAATTCGCCCGGCCCGGCCGGAGCTGCGCCAGCCGCACAGCAGGCGCGCAGCAGGCGCGCGCTCACGGCGCTGCCGCCGTGGCAGGAAAGCTCCACCACATCCTCGCCCGTATAGCTGTGAGGCGCGCGGAAGCAAAGCGCTACCACCTCGTCGCACAGCGCCCCGTCCTCCACAAAATGGCCGAACAGCGCTGTATAACCCGACGCGGCACGCAGGCTTTTATTCGGATTTTTGGGCCGGAATACCGCTTCGGCCACGCTGTAAGCCCCGCTGCCGGAAATACGCACGACGGCGATGCCCCCCACGCCCGGCGGCGTAGCAATGGCCGCGATGGTCCCATTCTGCTGCACCAAAGCCCGCATGCCCCTTTCTTTTCAAATTCGTTTAATTGTAGCACAAATGTGAATGGTTCTCAAGATAGAACATATCTTCAGGCAGCTCAAATATTTTAGAACAGCCAATACACAAACCCAGCTGAAAATTCCAGACCCAGCTTTTTCTGCAGCTCCATAGAAGCCGTATTGCCCTCAATGACTTGACAATAGGGGATAGCGCCCTCCTTCAGTGCGCGGCGGATGGCTCCCGCCTCCAGGGCGTAGCCAAGGCTGCGCCGCCGATAAGCCGGCAGGACCTCCAGCATACCGATGCTGCCTTCCTCGTGGATGCCGATGAAGCCCGCCAGCACGCCATCCAAAAATGCGCCCGTCATTGCGCCCGCGGCAAGGCGTTCCGCTACATAATCCCGGCCCGGCGCCATGTGATAGTGTTCAAACACAAGGTCTGTATGGCTTTCATCCAGAATGCGCAGTTCCACGCCCGGCACGGGCGCGGGCGGCACAGGCCGCAAATACCGTGCCTGACGGCACTTTTGTCCGCCTGTACAGCCTGTTTCCTCCCGAAGAAGGCGGGCACACAACGCACCGTGGGCCACATAAAGCCCGGTGCGGGGCAGATGTTCCAGCGCCGCGCGCGCCTCCCGCTCTGTTTCGGCGCAAAGCACCGCCGCGCCGCTGACACGCTCATGCATGGCCAGCGCGTGCTGTGTGCAGTATAAAACATCCGCCGTGCCCCGGCGCAGCATCTCCAAAAGATCTGCATTGCCCACAGGCTCCGCGGCAAGGTACTCCGCCGCTGTCACGATACGGCCTCCTTTGATCCGAATAAAACAGGGAAAGCCGTCCGGGCGGGAGAGAAGCGCTCCTCTCCGCGCACGGGCGGCCGTATGTCGCTTTTTTGCGCCCTCTTACCGCTTCGTGCCCTTGAAGATTTCCACTTCAGTGGCGGGCAGATCGCTTTTAAAGCTGTGCTCGTCGCGGCGCAGGTTTCCGCAAAGGCAGGTCTCCTCGCCCTTGGCATCCAGAGGCATGTAATAGCCGCACTGCACACAGCGCGCATACAGGCCCGGCTTACGTTTAAACTGCTTTGCCATAAAGCCCGTGGCTTTTGGGCCGTGGCCCACATAAGCAAAATTCATGCTTTTTTTCAGTGCCTCCTGCTGGGCGGCGATCTGTGTTTTGTCTACATTCCAGTTTTTCATATCCATAGGACGCTTCTCCTTTTACTGTTTCTCGCCGCCGTCCAGTTCTTCGGCGCCGATGTTTTCTTCAAAGGCGGAAACCGCCTGTTCCACTTCTTTTTCCATGGTTTCCTTGTCCAGGCTCATCGCCTCGGCCGCCTCCTGGAGCACTTCTTTCAGCTCCGACGGCTCGCCGGGCTTTTTCGGCGCCGTTACGGCAAACCCGACGGCCAGCACCAGCAGCACCACCTTCGCCGCCATGCCGAGATAGCCCGGCGTCAAACCATTCGCCAATTCCTGCCCGAGGGTGGACAGGCCGGAAAGGATCAGATTGACCTCCAGATCATAGTACACCGCAATAAACAGCAGATAGAACAGCGCGCTGCCCGCAAGCACCTTTTTGCCCACGGGAGAAAGCACGCCGTCCCGGCTGAACAGCCACACGCACGCGGCCGCAAAAACGGGTGCGGCCGCGATCTCCGCCAAAACCATAATGGGCACGCCCGTGAGCGCGGCATTGTTCATCATGTACCGCACAATGAACATCTGAAATACGGCCAAAACTCCGAACAGCACCGCTGAGATCTGTTTTCCCTGTTTCAAAAAGCAACCCTTCCATCCTTATTTTTTCCCCGGCCGGGGGACGGTTCCTTGCTGCGGCTGCTTTTCAGCCGGGCTCTTTTCTGCCGGAGCGGAAAGCTTACTCGCCGTCCTCCGGCGCCGCGTCCTCTTCGCCGGCGGCATTCTGCGCTTCCTCAGCCTCCAGAGCCGCCAGCTCTTCGGCGGAAAGCTCCTCCTCGGCGCCGTCGTCCTCGGGCTTTGCGGTCTCCTCCTCGTCGGAATGCTCGGTGCGGGCAACCGTCACCACGCGGTCGCCCTCGCCCAGGCGCATTACGCGCACACCCGAACCATAGCGGCTCTGCACGTTGATATCCTCCACATGCATGCGGATGATGATGCCCTCCAGGCTGATGAGAATGATATCGTCGGTGTCGTCGATGACCTTAAGCCCCGCGACGTGGCCTTTGCTGCCGTAGTTCCGGATTCCCAGGCCGCCGCGGTACTGGGTTCGGTAATCCCGCACGTCCGTGCGCCGCCCCTTGCCTTCTTCCGTAACGGTGAGCACCGTTGCGCCCTCGCGTACAACACCCACGCCCACAACGCTGTCGCCCTCTTTCAGGCGGATGGCGCGGACGCCTGTGGCCGTGCGGCCCAGCGGACGGGCGTCGTTCTCACTGATGCGGATGGCCATGCCGTTCCGCGTCGCAACGATCAGCTCGTCTTCGCCGCTGGTGATACGAGTCCACGCAAGGGAGTCTCCCTCGTTCAGGTTGATGGCGATAAGTCCGTTTTTGCGGATGTTGCTGTAATTTGCCAGAGCCGTGCGCTTGATGACGCCCGCTTTTGTGACCATCGTCAAATAGCCTTCGGCGTTGTCGCCGCCGGGCACGCGCAGCATGCTTGTCACCTGTTCGCCGTCCTGCAGAGGCAGCAGGTTCACAATGTTCACGCCGCGGCTGGTACGGCTGCCCTCGTACACCTGGTATCCTTTCAGCCGGTACACGCGGCCCATATCCGTTACAAACAGGATATAGTCATGCGTAGAGGCAAGGAACAGCTCTTCCACAAAATCTTCATCCTTGCGGGACAAGGCTGTGATGCCGCGGCCGCCGCGGCGCTGCGCCTGATACGTATCCGACGGCTGCCGCTTGATGTAGCCTGCGTGCGTCAACGTGAACACGCTTTCCTCCTCGGGGATGAGATCCTCAATATCCACTTCGCCGGAGACATGGGCAATCTCGGTACGGCGGTCATCGCCGTACTTTTCACGCATGGCGTTCAGCTCATCCTCCACCACCTGCAGCACCTTTGCATCGTCGGCCAGAATGCCGCGCCAGTCGTCGATCTTCGTATGCAGGTCGCCCAATTCGTTCTCTATTTTCAAAATCTCAAGGCCCGCCAACTGGCCCAGTTGGAAATTGACGATGGCTGTTGCCTGCGGGTCGTCAAAACCGAATTTTTCCATGATGGCGGCTTTTGCCTCGGGCTTGCCGCCCTTGCACGCGCGAATCGCGGCGATGATCTCATCCACGATGTCCACGGCGCGGCGCAGGCCCTCCAGAATATGAGCGCGCTCCTCGGCCTTCTTCAGGTCGAACTGGGTGCGCCTGCGGATGACCTCATCCTGAAACGCCAGATATTTCTGAAGCATCTCTTTGAGCGTCATTACCTTGGGCACGCCCTTGTCCAGCGCCAGCATGATAACGCCAACGGTGTCCTGCAATTGAGTAAAGCGGTACAATTGGTTGAGCACCACCTGGGGGTTCGCCTCGCGCTTGAGTTCCACCACCACGCGCATGCCTTCGCGGTTGGATTCGTCGTTCAGGTCGGAAATGCCGTCGATCCGCTTTCTTTCACAAGGTCCGCGATGTTTTCGATCATGCGCGCTTTGTTCACCATATAGGGGATCTCGGTGATGATGATCTGAAAACGCCCGTTGGATTTTTCTTCGATGGCAGCACGGCCGCGCAGCGTGATCTTGCCGCGGCCCGTGGCATATGCGGCACGGATGCCGCTGCGGCCCATAATGACGCCGCCGGTGGGGAAGTCCGGCCCCTTGATGTGCTCCATCAGGCCGGCCAGGTCGATGTCCGGGTCATGGATCAGCGCGACGATGCCGTCGATGACCTCCCGCATGTTGTGGGGCGGAATATTGGTGGCCATACCCACGGCAATGCCGCTGGAGCCGTTGATGAGCAGGTTCGGCACGCGGCAGGGCAGCACGCTGGGTTCCTGCTTGGACTCGTCGAAGTTCGGCACGAAATCCACGGTATCCTTTTCGATATCGCGCATGAGGTCCACGCTCATCTTGCTCATGCGGGCCTCAGTGTAACGGTAGGCGGCAGGGGGGTCGCCGTCCACAGAACCGAAGTTTCCCTGTCCCTCCACAAGCGGGTACCGCATGGAGAAATCCTGCGCCAGACGCACCATCGCGTCATATACGGATGCGTCGCCGTGGGGATGGTACGAGCCCAGCACCGCGCCGACCGTATCGGCGGACTTTTTGGTGGGATGAGACGGGTCGTTGCCGCGCTCGTGCATCGTGTACAGAATACGCCGGTGCACGGGCTTCAGGCCGTCGCGCACGTCAGGCAGCGCGCGGGCCGTGATGACGGACATCGAATAGTCGATGAAGGCGGACTCCATTTCCTCCTTGATGTCCCGGACGATGAGCCTCGTCCCTTCGGTTATCGTGTTATCAATCATGTTATCTTCCTATCTTTCAAAGGCACTTGTGCGCCGTGCTGCCCTGCAGCCGTGCGCTTTTTATACGGCATTGTCCGACGGGCCACGCCGTCAGACATCCAGATTCGCGTACTGGGCGTTCCTTTCAATGAACTCTTTGCGCGGCTCCACCTTGTCGCCCATCAGGATTGTGAACGCCTCGTCGGCGGCCATCGCGTCCTCGATGGTGATCTGCACGATCACACGGTGCTCCGGGTCCATCGTGGTCTCCCAAAGCTGCTCGGGATTCATTTCGCCAAGGCCTTTGTAACGGCTCACCTTGGTGCCCTGGCCCATCTCGGCGGAGATCTGGCTCATTTCAGGCTCGTTGTACGCGTAGCGTACCTGCTTGCCCTTCTGCAGCTTGAACAGCGGCGGCTGTGCGATATACACATAACCTCCTTCAATGAGCGGACGCATATACCGGAAGAAGAACGTGAGCAGCAGCGTGCAGATATGGCTGCCGTCCACGTCGGCATCGGCCATGATGAATACTTTGTGGTAGCGCAGCTTGGAGACGTCGAACTCCTCGCCCAAGCCGCAGCCCAGCGCCGTCACAACAGGAGTAAGCTTATCGTTGCCGTAAATTTTGTCAATGCGCGCCTTTTCCACGTTGAGCATCTTACCCCACAGCGGAAGGATGGCCTGTATTTTGGAATCGCGCCCCATCTTGGCGCTGCCGCCGGCGGAATCGCCCTCCACGATGTAGATTTCTGTTTTCGTGGGGTCCTTCTCACGGCAGTCCGCCAGCTTGCCGGGCATACGGCTGTTTTCCAGCGCAGACTTGCGGCGCACCAGCTCGCGCGCTTTTTTTGGCGGCCTCGCGGGCACGGGCGGCCTGCATGGCTTTTTCATAAATGGCCTTTGCCACCGCCGGATTTTCTTCAAAAAATTCCTTCAGCTTGTCGTACACGATGCCGGAGACAAGGCCCCTTATCTCGGTATTGCCCAGCTTCGCCTTTGTCTGTCCTTCGAACTGCGCCTCCGTCAGCTTCACGCTGATGACGGCTGTCAGGCCTTCGCGCACGTCCGAGCCGGAAAGGTTGTCGTCCTTCTCCTTGATATAACCCTTTTCACGGCCGAAATCGTTGAACACACGGGTGAGCGCGGATTTAAAGCCCTCCTCATGGGTACCGCCGTCCGGAGTGTTTACATTGTTTGCAAAGGAAAGGATCAGCTCGTTGTAGCTGTTGTTATACTGAAGCGCCACTTCGGCGATGGAGTCGTTAAGCTGCCCCTTCAGATATATTACGTCCGGGTGCAGCACCTCAAGCTGCCGCTTTTGGTGGATGTGGTCCACAAAGCTGCGGATGCCGCCCTCGTAGCACATGCTCTCCTGCTTTTCCTGCCCGGCGCGCTCGTCCGTCAGCGTGATGCGCACGCCGGCATTCAAGAACGCCTCTTCGCGCAGGCGTGTGTTCAGAGTGTCATAATCGTAGTCCAGCACCTCGAACATCTCAGGGTCCGGCTTGAACGTGACCGTCGTTCCGTCCGGTTCGTCCGTGGGGCCCAGATTCTGCAGGTCGGCGTCAGCCACACCGCGCTTAAAACTCTGTTTGTATGCCACGCCGTCCTTGCGCACCACGACATTGAGCCATTCGCTCAGCGCGTTAACGACGCTGGCGCCCACGCCGTGCAGACCGCCGGCGACCTTGTACCCGGAATTGTCACCGCCAAATTTGCCGCCCGCGTGCAGGATGGTGAATACCACGGTAACGGCCGGGATGCCCAATTTCGGCTGGATATCCACAGGGATGCCGCGGCCGTTGTCCGTTACGCGGATGATATTGCCCTCCCGGATATTGACCTCGATATGGTCGCAGAAGCCGGCGAGCGCCTCGTCGATGGCGTTGTCCACGATTTCGTACACCAGATGGTGCAGGCCGCGCGGCCCGGTGGAGCCGATATACATGCCCGGGCGCTTGCGGACGGCCTCGAGGCCCTCCAGCACCTGGATCTGGCTGCCGTCGTATTCATGCTGCGGATGTTGCTGTTCTGACATGACACATTCTCCAAACTTATAATTTTTCCGCCGTCCGCCACAGGGGGCGGGCGGGGAAAGAGGTGGTATTTCAAACGCGGCGCGGGCTTTACACGAAGAAAGCCGCGGCGGCGCGGAACCTGGGAGCCGCTCTATTTTCCGGCGGCTCCCTATTTTTCGATGTTGCTGATGCCGTCCACATACCCGCTGCGCTTTTTCAGCGTGCCCGCGGAGATCTGGCTGATGTATACGGCGGGCGATTCTCCCGTAGTTACGATAAAGCTTTTGGGCAGCTCGCCCGTCACAGTTACCACACGGCCTGCTTTCTCGGCGGCCGCAAGATAATCGCGGGTGTGCCGGGAAAGCGAAGCAGTGTCCAAATCGAATATCCCGAGGATGTCCCGGGTGCGCACGATGCTCTCCTGTCCGAGATGAAGATACATAAAAACCTCCGTTTTTGGGTGATGCGTTTTTGTGCTGCAGCCGCGCTTTTACAGCGCGTGCAGTATGCCGCCCTCCATGCGGTATACCCGGCCGCTGGTTCTGCGGAACAGATCCGGATCACAGGCGGTAACGATGGTCTGGCGGTGCTCCATTCGGCTGAGCAGGTAAGACTGCCGCGTTTCATCCAGCTCGGAAAGCACGTCGTCCAGCAGCATCACAGGATGCTCGCCCGTGATTTTTTGCGCGCCCGCAGCCTCGGCCAGCTTCAGGCTGAGCACAGCGCTGCGCTGCTGCCCCTGGCTGGCGAAAACCTTTGCCGCCCGGCCGTCGATGGAAATGGAAAAATCCTCCCGGTGAGGTCCCGCCGTACAGAAGCCTGCCGCGATGTCCCGCGCCCGGCTTTCCCGCAGCACGGGCGCAAGGCCCTTTTCCGGCTCGAAAGACGGCTCGTACTGAATGGCCAGCGTTTCGCTGCCGCTGGCGATGTCCCGGTATGTCCCCGTGATCTCCGGCTCGATGAGCGCAAGATATTCCTGTCTTTTTGCGCTGACAGCCGCACCGCTCTCGGCCAGCTTTTCGTCGAACACATCCAGCAGACCGTTCGCATCCGGCGTCTGCCAGTAGCTTTTCAAAAGGGCGTTCTTTTGCGTCACCAGCCGGGAATACCGGCGCAGAAGCGTCACATAGCCCGGATAAAGCTGACATAACGCTGCATCCAGAAAACGCCGCCGTCCCTCCGGACTTCCCTTCACGAGGCTCAGGTGGCCGGGGTCGAACACAACGGCCGTGAATGTTCCCACCGCGTTGGCCGCGCGCCCGTAATCCACGCCGTTGACGTGCACAGTGCGCGCCTTGCGCGCGCCCGGCTGCCCGCCCACAAAAACGCGGATGCGGCTCTCTTTGCCAAAGCCCTGCGTTTCGCCCTCCGCTACGGCGTATCCGGCATTTTCGCGAATTAGTTCCGCATCCTTTGCGCCGCGGAAGCTTTTGCCTCCGGTCAGCAGCCACACAGCCTCCAGCAGATTTGTCTTGCCTTGGCCGTTTTTTCCGCAGATGACGGTCAGCTCCCGGCCCGGCTCAAAACGCGCCGCCGGAATGTTGCGGTAATTTTCGACCTCCAGAGCTTTCAGGATCACGCGCCAGCTACCTCGATTTCACTTCCGCCGAAGGAGACGCGGTCGCCCGGGCGTATTTTTTTGCCGCGCATGGTGCAGGCCTCGCCGTTCACACAGACGAGCCCCTCCTGTACCACGGACTTGGCTTCGCCGCCCGTTTCACACAGGCCCGCGTATTTCAGCAGCGCGTCCAGCTTGATGAACTCGGTATGGATGACGATACGGTCAGTCATTTTTGAACCTCACAGGCAGAACGAGGAACAAAAAGTCGCCGCCGTCCTTGGGCAGTACTTTTACAGGCGAGAGCGGACCGCTCACCTCAAACACCAGCTTGTCGCAGCGGGAATACCGCAGTGCATCCAGCAGGTAACGGTTGTTGAAGCCGATCTCCACAGGTTCACCCTCAATTTCTGCATCCAGTTCGTCGACAACCTTGCCCAGCGTTGTCTGACATCGCACGGTGATGTTGCCGTCGAAGGTGATGCGCAGCGGGTTTTTCAGACGCTCGGTGATGATGAGGCTTGCGCGCTCGATGGAATTTGAAAAATCACGCACGTCCACGGTAACACGGGTGTGATAGCCCTCGGGGATGACGCGCTTGTAATCGAGAAAATCCCCTTCGATCAGTCGGCTGATGACCGTGTAGGTGCGGGAAGAAAACACCACAAAACGGCGGTTGGCCGCAATGTGGACCACCTCGTCGTCGTCGGTGAACAGCTTGATGGCTTCCGCCAGCGTTTTGGCCGGGATGATGATACTGATGTCTTTTGCGGCCTTTACGGGTTTTTCGATGATGGCCAGCCGGTAGCCGTCCAGCGCGACGACTGTCAGCTTATCCGGTTCTATGGCGAACAGTTCGCCGGTGTGGGCGGGTTTTTTGTCGTCTTGGGAAACGGCGAACAGTGTGGTCTCCACCATTTCGCGGAAAGTGGGTGTTTCCAGGTCCAGCGTATGGTCCGCGCCGGGGCTGGGCAGCTCGGGGAAGTCGCCGGGGTTCATACCCATGATATCGAATTCCGTAATGCCGCCCTTGATGGTGGTGGCGTTTGTTTCGGTGGCGGTTATCTCCACTTCGCTGCTGGACAGGCGGCGCACCATGTCGCCCAGCAGTTTGGCTGAAAGCACGACCTCGCCCGGCTCCAGTACGTTTGCCTCGATGCTTGTGGTGATGCCCATTTCCAGGTCGTAGCCGGTAAGCGTCAGGCTGAAGCCCTCGGCTTTCATCAGGATGCCTTCCAGCACCGGAATGGAGCTGCGCTGGGTGACGGCTTTGGACACGCCTGCCACGGCGTTGGCCAGCAGGGTGCGGTCACAGATCATTTTCATGAGGAAGTTCTCCTTTGTTTGGATTTTTGAAAAATAAGCCTAAAAGAGAAATATGTGAATAGACGTAGTAATAGGGGCTGTGGATTTGTTGAATGTGTTTGATACATGCGCATTCCGCCGCGGTTTTTTCCAGGTTTTTGGGGCGTGAAAACGGTGTTGAATTTTTGTTGGATTTCAACACGGAGAATTTTAGGGTTTTGAAAGCCGTGGAAAACGATTGTTGAAAGTTGAAAACTATGTTGAAAACTTATCCGACCCGGCAGCTCTGATTTTACGTCAGGTCCGCACGTTTTTGATGATGTCCTCCACGGTCTCCCGCAGGCGGGTATCCGTTTCCAGCTTTTTCTGCATATCGTTGATGGAATACACAACGGTGGAGTGGTCCCGCCCGCCGAATTCGCTGCCGATGTCCTCCATGCTCATGCCGGTGATCTCCCGCACTACATACATGCTCACCTTGCGGGCGCTGGAAACATTGGAGCGCCGGGACGGCCCGCGCAGCATGTCGGCCGTCGTATTGTAAGTGCGCGCCACCTCGGACAATATTTTCTCCACGGTGATGGGAACGGGCTGTGTTTCGTTCAGGATATCCTTGATGGCGTTTTGAGCCGCGCCGATGACGGGCTGGATGCCTTCCAGCTTACGGTAGGCGTTCAGCTTTTTCACCGCGCCCTCCAGCTGACGGATGTTGTTTTTCAATCGGTTGGCGATGTACTCGGCCACTTCGTCCGGCATTTCCAGGCCCAGCAGATCAGCCTTGCGGCGGATGATGGCCACGCGCGTCTCAAAATCCGGCGGCTGGATGTCCGCGGTCAGGCCCATTTCGAAACGGGTGCGCAGGCGCTCCTCCAGGCTCTTGATCTCCTTTGGGGGACGGTCGCTGACAAGCACGATCTGCTTGCCAGCGTTATACAGCGTGTTGAAGGTGTGGAAAAATTCCTCCTGCGTGGATTCCTTGCCGCCGATGAACTGGATATCGTCCACCAGCAGCACGTCGGCCGCCCGGTATTTGTTGTGAAATTCCGCCGTGGTGTTGTCGTGGATGGCGCTGATGATCTCGTTGGTAAATTTTTCACCGTCCACGTATACGATGTTATAATCCGGGAAATTTTTATGGATTTCAAACTGGATGGCGCCGAGAAGGTGCGTTTTGCCCAGGCCCGAACCGCCCCAGATGAACAGCGGGTTATAAGCGCCGGATGGGTTCGCCGCAACGGCCTGCGCGGCTGCGTGGGCAAACTTGTTGGTGGAGCCGACGATGAAGTTTTCAAACGTAAATTCATAATTGCCGCCGCCGGGCACCTCGGCGGGCGCCTGTTCGACAGGCGCCGGGATGGTGAGCTCCACATCGATGTCAAAACCCAGCAATTCCTTGAACGCCTCACGCAAAAGGTCCTTATAGCGCGTCTCCACGATGCCCTTTACAAAATCCGAGCGCACGGAAAGCGTGGCCACACTGCCCTCAAAGGACACTGGCTCGATGCCGTCGATGAAAAGATTGTAAGTCGCCAGCACAAGGCGTTCCTTGCAGTACTCCTTTACAGCGGCGAAAACCTCGTCGAATGAACTCATAGTATGAAAAACAACTCCCAAACAATTCAATGCAATATTGATAAGATTATATCACATTTTTTCATACAGAACAATTCTTTCCTCTACATTACTTTATTTACAATATAGAATACCCTGATAGCGTTGCCGCACGCGGTCTGTTTGAAACATGCGGACGGAAAAAACCGCGCGTGTCCCCCGGCGGCGGATGCAGGCGGGTGGAAAAAGGCAGAAAAGTGTTGACACAGAGCCGCTTTTTCGGTTATACTCTTATGTTGCAAGGCTGTCTCTGCCAGCAGAGACGGCTTTCTAGACAAGAGCAGAGACGGTACTACAAGATGTTGTGGTTCCATCAGGGAGGAGCTTTTTTTTATGAAACGTACATTCCAGCCCAAGAAGCGCCACCGCGCCACAAAGCACGGCTTTTTGGCCCGCAGCAAGAGCAGCAACGGCCGCAAGGTCCTGGCCGCCCGCCGCGCCAAAGGCCGCGCGAAGCTGGCTGCCTGAGAAGGCGGCGCTCAGCAGCGTTCGGGCCGGCGTTTCTGCCGGCCCGCGCAAATGCGTCTGCGTCCCGGCCGGGATGCGGAAAAAAGAAAACGGCGCGCCCTGCGGCGCCGCCGTGAAGCAAGGCCACTGGCAGGTGGCCTTTTTGCGTATACCATGAAATGAAAGGGCCTTACCCATGCGTTATCATCCCCTGACACGCAACAATGAGTTCGCGCGCGCATACACGCGCGGAAAATCGTTCGTGCACCCGCATGTGGTGCTGTATGTGAACAAAAATCGTCTGGGCCGCACGCGCGTGGGCATCACCGCAAGCAAAAAAATAGGCAACGCCGTAACGCGCAACCGCGCGCGCCGCGTTCTGCGGGCCGCGCTGTACGAGGTGCTGCCGCCGGACGTGGGCGGGTACGACCTGGTGCTGGTGGCCCGCGGCCAGACACCGCGCCTGAAAAGCACACAGGTGGCGAAAACACTGGAAAGGCAGCTGCGCGCCGCCGGCCTTGTGCAGGAATGAGTTTATGGTGAAGCGCTTTCTCATTTTTCTGATAAAAGGCTATCAAAAATTTATTTCGCCGCTTTTGGGTGATAACTGCCGTTTTTATCCCACCTGCTCGGCTTATGCCATCGAAGCGCTGCGGGTGCACGGCGCGCTCAAAGGCAGCCTTTTGGCAGCCTGGCGCATTCTGCGCTGCAACCCCTTCGGCAGGCCGGGGCTGGACCCGGTTCCCCCAAAGGGAAAATGGCGCAATGACCCGCCCACTCCGCTGCGGCCCGGACAGGCTCCGGCTGAGGATGGTGGGGAGAGGGAATAAGGAATGAGGCTGCGCCGCTTTCCGCACGGACACCGAAATACGCGCCGCATGCGCACGGCGCGTCCCACTTCACATAAAAAAACGCCCGGGCGCAGGGCAGAATAGGACAGCGAATATGAATTTCTTAGGTTTCCTCGCACCCCTTCTCGGCATCATTATGGAATGGATCTACAAGCTGATCCCGAGCTACGGCTGGACGCTCATCATCTTCACGCTGCTCACGAAGATACTGATGTTCCCGCTCAGCGTCAAGCAGCAGAAGAGCACGGCCCGGATGTCGGCATATCAGCCCATGATGCAGGAGATACAGAAAAAATGGGCCAATGACAAGAACCGCCAGCAGGAGGAACTGATGAAGTTCCAGCAGGAGACGGGCATGTCCATGACGGCGGGCTGCCTGCCCATGGCTGTGAACTTTCTGGTGCTTTTCGGCCTCATCGAAGTTGTTTACCGTCCGCTGCAGTACATCCTGCGTGTGCCAAAGGAACTGATCGACAAAGCCGTGGAGCTTGCGAACAGCGCACTGGGCATGAACCTGATGGCAAACAATTTTACGGTTCAGAACGACATCATCAACGCGGTCAAATCCTCGCCGGACGTGTTTTCCAGTGTGTTCAGCGCGGACCAGATCGCCAGCATCAGCGATTTTAACTTTATGTTCCTGGGCATCGACCTTTCCCGGGTGCCCCATTTTGCTTTTGACGCGGCCAGCCTGATGCTGATGATCATCCCCATCCTCTCGGTGGTGACGATGATCCTTTCCCAGATCATCACCATGAAGATGAGCGGACAGGAGATGCAGGGCGCCATGAAGTGGATGCCCTGGATCATGAGCCTGATGTTCGTGTACTTTGGCTTTACGGTGCCGGTCGGCTTCTCTCTGTACTACACCGCTTCCAACGTTGTGATGCTCGTACAGTCCATTATCCTGAAGAAAATGTACGACCCTGAAGAGATGAAAAAGCAGGTCCAGGCGGAAATAGAAGCAAAACGCGCGGAAAAGAAGAAAAAGAAACAGGTAAAAGTGACCACAGACGACGGCAGGGAACAGGTAAAGGAAGTAAGCGAAGCAGAGCTTGCGCGCATCCGCCTTGCCCGCGCCCGTGAGTTGGACGAAGAACGCTACAAAGACGAATAAGCCCCCGGGCTTTCAAGGAGGGATATTTCCATGCGTGAAGTGATCAAAACAGGCAGAACGGTGGAGGACGCCACCGAGCTGGCGCTGGCCGAGTTGGGCGTAAGCGCCGAAGAGGCGGGCATTGAAGTGCTGGAGCTGCCCCAGCGCAGGCTGTTCAAGAGCATCCCGGCCAAGGTGCGCGCCTATGTGGAGGATGAGGAAGTCCCTGAGGCGCCTGCGCCCAAGGAAGAAAAGCCTTTGCCAAAGGCCGCGCCGAAAGCAGCCGAGTCGCCGGACGCCCCCAAGGCCGAGGCCCCTGCCGCGCAGCCGGAGCAAGCACAGCCCGCTGCAGGGCCTGTTGAGGAGCCCATCGACCTGGAGCAGAACCCTAAGGCCCGCGAAGCGGTGGAGTATCTGAAGGAGATCTGCGTAAAAATGGGCGCGCAGGGCCTGACCATCACGCCCGTCAAACAGGGCGAGGCCACCATCCTGAAGGTTGAGGGCGAGAGCGCCGGTACGCTGATCGGCCACCGGGGCGAAGTGATGGAAGCGCTGAGCTACCTGACAAGCCTTGTGGCAAACCGCGCGGGCGGCGACTACATGAAGATCGGTCTGGACATCAACCATTACCGCTCCAAGCGCGAGGCAAACCTGACAGCGCTGGCAAAGCGCATCGGCGCGAAGGTGGCCCGCACGGGCCGCGGCCACACGCTGGAGCCCATGAATCCCTATGAGCGCCGCATCATCCATTCCGCCATCAGCGAGATGGAGGGTGTAAAGAGCGAGTCCATCGGTGAGGGCGCAAACCGCCGTGTTGTTATTTCCAGCACCAATCCCAGCGCCCGCCCCCCGCGGGATAACCGCGGCGGCAAAGGCGGCAAGGGCGGCCGCCCCGCAGGACGCGGCGGCCGTGACGGCGCGCGCGGCCCGCGCCCGCCCCGCAGAGACGGGGAATACGCGGCCCGCACCAGCACTCCGGCCCGTGAATTTGCGGACCGCCCGCGCGACCCAAGCGCCGCGCCCACGGTACCCAAGCGCACTGAGACCATCAACGACGGCGCGGATCTGCCTCTGTACGGCAAAATCGAACTGTAAGCGCATATAACTGCCATCGGCGCTCCTTTCTGTTTTCAGGAAGGAGCGTTTTTTCGTACCGGGAAGGTTTTCCACACAGCAGCGGCCGTATGTTGAAAACTTTCGTTTTTCCGCGTCCGCCGGACATGGAAACAAACTCAGGCCATCGTCGCTGAAACTGAAAATTTTTTCTTCCCAAAAGACCGCGCTCGTTTGTGAAACAGACAAGGCTTTTTTATTGGCCGCTGCTTATTTACTTTTGGAGCAAAGAGCATCAGAAACGGTTGAAGAAAAAATAATCGTAGACTGAACACCCCCTTCCGTTCAATCGGGCCTCCTCTTCGCACAACAGCACCGGCGAAAGCGCAGGACGTCCCGCAGAAAATGTTCGGAAAGTTTTCAACATGCGGCCGCTGCTGTGTGGAAAACACTTCGCCTAAAAGAATTTTTCAATCTTTGAGCTCCGGTATACCGGGCAGAAAAAACGTCAAAAAATCGAACAAGAATAAAAATATATTGATAAACAATAAAAAATACTTGTATTTCAGAAAATACTATGATATACTGTCCCCAACGACAATCGGTGGAGGAATCGTTATGAACTGGAACAAAGACAAAAGTGTCAAGCTTTCCAAATTCTGCGTCTGCCTTTTTATGCTCATTCTGGCAGGAGTTTGCATCGGTGCACCATGGTTGTTCCGGCTGCTCATCCGTCTGCGCGTGCAGGATTTGGCCGGAAAATTCGAGTTGTTCCTCGTCAGCACCTATACGGCGGCCGTGCCCGCCGCTGCGGCACTGTACGGCCTGTGGCGTTTGCTGCGCAACATCAGCGAGGGCGAGGTTTTTATCCCGGAGAACGTCTCCATCCTGCGCCTGTTGTCCTGGTGCTGCATTGCGGCCGGGCTGGTATGTCTGTTCAGTGCGCTGTACTATATGCCGTTCCTCATCGTCAGCGCGGCTGCGGCATTTGTTGGCCTGATTTTGCGCGTGGTGAAGAATGTCTTTGCCGAGGCGGTTCGGCTCAAAGATGAAAACGACTATACGATTTGAGAAAGGACGTGCCGAAATGCCCATTGTGGTGAACATCGACGTGATGATGGCGCGCCGGAAAATGAGTGCGGGAGAGTTGGCCGAACGCGTCGGCATCACGCCCGCGAATCTCTCCATCCTCAAAAACAATAAGGCGAAGGCCATTCGTTTTTCCACGCTGGAGGCGCTGTGCAAGGCGTTGGACTGCAAACCGGCGGACATTCTGGATTACACGGAGGACTGACAAAATGGAACAGGAGAAAAAGACGGCGGGCATGCCGTGCCTGCCTTGTAAGAGTGCGCCGTTTTCAAGGACCGTGAAGCCCGCGGCGCAGGAGAATGCCGTGCAGGAGGCCGCCGCACCGCTTGGTGCGCCCTGTCAGTACGGGGGCTCCGCCGTCGGCCGGACAGAAAAGACGCCCGGCTTCACCGGAGTGGACGCGGCGTTTGCCTGTGGTTTCCTGGCCGTGGGCTGGCTGTTCTGGGAGCTTCAGCTCTGGAGCGGCTGGCGGTGGTTCGGCAATGCGGGCACGGGCACCGCTCTGTTCACGGCACTTTTTGCGGGCGCGGTACTGGCTTATGTGTATCTTGCAAAGCTGCGCCCGCCCCGGGAAAGCTGGTTCTGGCTGGCGGTACTGCTTTGCCTGGGGCTTGGCTATGCACTGCCCTACGGCGGCGGACTGTTGGGAGCCGTCCATTACGGCGCGCTGCTGTTCACAGCGGAATACTGGACGCTGAGCGCCACGGGCCGTCTGTTGAAAAGTGGAAAGACCTCTAATTGGCTGCCGCTGGACGTGCTCAACGCTCTGTTTGTTCTGCCCTGGGGCAACTTCATGCGTCTGCCTGCGGCGTTTGTTTTTGGCTTGAAAGGGCTTGGCCGCCGTGTGCGCGCGGCCCGTTCTGAGCCGGGAGAGCGAAGCCGGGGCAAACGCCTGCTGGGGATGCTGGGCGGCGTGGCGCTGGCGCTGCTGTGCCTGTGCTTCGTGCTGCCGCTGCTGATGGCGGCAGATGACGGCTTTGCATCGCTGCTTTCGGGTTTTGTAGGCCGCCTTGCCGCATGGTTTTCCGGCTGGAGGGATTCCTGGACGGAGTTTGTCGTGAAAGTGTTTTTTGCGCTGCCCACGGCTCTGTACCTGTATGGCCTTGTATATGGCGCCGTGCGCGGCCGCCGCGCCTGTGTTTACGACAAAAAGGAGGTGTGCGCGGTGCAGCGGGGCCTGCGGTTCGCGCCCCGCTCAACAGTCCTTACGGCTTTGTTCGTGCTGTGCGCGGTGTATCTGTTGTTTATCTCCATGCAGGCGAAATATCTGTTCGGCGCATTTTGGGGCGCACTGCCTGAGGGATTTTCTTATTCCGAGTATGCGCGTCAGGGCTTTTTTGAATTGTGCCGTGTGGCGGCCATCAACATCGTTATTCTGCTGGCCGCCAATGTGATGAGCCGTGCGCAGGCTGCGGAAAACTGTCTGCTGCGGGTATGCAATACCGCGCTTTCGGCGCTGACGCTGCTGCTGCTGGCCACGGCAGCTGCAAAAATGGCGCTTTATATCGCGGCTTACGGCCTGACAGTGAAGCGCGTGCTTGCAAGCGTGTTTCTGGTCTGGATGGCCTGCGTATTCGTGTGCGTCATCCTGCGGCAGTTCCGCACTGTGGCGTTGGTGCGCGTCGCGGTGTTTCTGGGTGCAGTGCTGTTTGCGCTGTTGTGTGTGCTGCCGGTGGGGGACGGCATCAGCACTTATAATGCCGCCCGTGTACAGGCGGGCACGCTGGACCCGGACGTGATGGAGCAGGAGCTGCGCCCCCTCGTGTAACAAAATACCGCTCCGAAAAGAGCAGTTTTGCGCATGGCATCGTCAAGCACGCCTGCGGACCGAAATCATGGCCCACATTTTGCCGCCGGGACATGCCCCATCGGGTTTGGATGTACAATGCGCGAAAAAGGGGGGAAAGAAATATGAGGAAAAAGCTTTGCTCTGCGGCTGTTTGCTGCCTGGTGCTTTTTCTTACGGCCTGCGGGCTTGCTTCACAGGCGTCGGTGGCGGCTCTTGTGGAGCGGGACGTACAGGCGCTGGAGGCGCTGGCGGGTGAGATCGCTCTGGCAGGCGCCGCCGGTGACGCAGAATATCCGGGAGTGGACCGCATCTCTTATGACAGCCGTACCGGACAGGTACAGTTTGAATGCGGGGTCTCGGGCTTTGCATCCCAGACAAGCTATAATGGTTTCTATTATTCGCCCGGGGATGTTCCGCTGGGCTTCGGCGGCACAGGGGATATGACGCTCGCTCCGTCGGGCGCGGGCTGGTGCTGGGAAGAAACGGAGGGGGACAACTGGTATTACACCGAGAGGCTGCGCAGCGGCTGGTATTACTACGAAATGCATTTCTGACGGCCGCGCGGCGGCCGCACACTTGACGCAGGCGCGCTTTTTGCGTACAATTTCCTTTGGCATTTCATTGAATGACAAAGGAGAGGAAACGACATGAAGGCACGCATTCCCAAACACCGCGAATTCATCATCAACCTCGCGGAGGATTACGAAAAGAAAGACGAATGCTGGGACAAGCTGCAGGAGATCATGGAGGCGTATAAGAAAGAGGGAAAATCCGTTTATACGCCCACGTTCATCGAAGACAACGAGGATAAGGTGAAAGCGCTGCAGAAGCAGTACGAGTTCACTTATACCATTGAGGAGCGGTGACGGTGCAATCTTTCCTGCGGCGCGGGAAAGGAGCACACAATGGAATTTTTTGCAGGGATCGGCGCGGGCTGGATGAACCTTGCCAGCCTGGCTTTGGGCCTTTTGGCCTGGATGCTGCCCGTGGCGGCGATGATCCGCACGGCGGCCCGGCCGCGCGCGCTGCATCCGGCGCTGCCTTTGGTATGCGTCAGCTTTGCCGCCTGTGCGGCGGCGCTGTATCTTCAATTGCGTTATCATGCGCATCTTTCGCGCATTGAGGATGTGGGAGCTTTTTTGGATACGGCGCAGGCGGCTGCGTTCGCATCGGCCGTGCTGCTGTGCGTGACGCTGGCGCTGAACGCCCTTGCGCTGTGCGCGGCGGCCGTTTGCGCGCGGAAAGCGGCGGACCGGGCGTAAGCAGCCCAAAATAACTGTAAAAAAAGAATGCCCGGCCCCGTAAAGCAGCACGGGGCCGGGCATTCTTCATTATTCCGCAATAAAAATTTCTCCGAATGACCCTTTAAAAATTTAGTGAAGCAGGGTTGAATATTTTATGAGAAGGAACAGAGGAAATACTGTGTTAAGCCTGTTTTCAACGATACATGGCCTGAGAGCCATATTTTCCGGGCCGCGGAAAGCGCAGGCTTTGCGGTGCGGAGTCAAAGGCTTATTTCAGAATTTCCCGCTGCTCGGCCAGAAGCTGTTCCTGATATGCACCCGCAAAAGTGCCCGCCAGGAAACGGGGCAGCGCTTCGGAGACAAGGCGCTCCCAGCTCGTTTTTTCCTTGCCTACGAGAATGGGATAGAACAGCGCGTCTGCGTGCTGCGCGGCGGCAAGGTCGCCCAGGGCGTCGCCAACCATCAGCACATGGCCCGGCGCATAGCCCTTGGCAGAAAGCGCCGAAAGGCAGGCCTCCTTGGTGCCTGCGTCCTGGCCCAGAACGACGTCCATATGCTGGACAAGGCCGTGGCGCGTCCATTCTTCCGCCAAAGCCTCGCTGTTGGCGCTGGAAACAACGGCGGTGTCCGTCAGCACATGGATCGCCGCCAGGGCCTCTCTGCAGCCGGGAAACGGCCGCGAATCATCGCCCATGGCGGCGATGGCCGCGTTGACGGCGCGGCTCCATTCCAACGCTTTTTGCAGGCCCGCGCCGCCGCCGGCCGCAACGGCTTCCTCCAGCGCCGGGTTTGAAAGCTTGGGGGCCTTTTCCACCCAGGTGCACAGCTCGTCCGCGCCGGGGACACGCACGCCGTGTTCCGCCAGCATGCGCATCGTGGCGGCAAGCCCTTTAAAGCGGTTCACGCCGCGGGTGCGGCTGTACAGGTTCACTTCCATCCAGTGGGGGGTGATGAGCCCGGCGTATTCCTCCAGCCCGTACACACGGATGAGCTGTGGGCAGAAGGCCTGATGGTGCTTGGAATCCATGGTGTCCATGGCGCAGCCGTCGGAATCCACGCACACAAGCCATTCTTTTTTGGGAGTGAACGCGGAGAACGGATTTTCAGACATAAGTTTCCTCCTTGGATTTGAAAGGTTCATATGGTTGCAGGGGCCGGAAAGCAGGAAAGGCGCGCGGGCCGCATTATGCCCGCGCGCTTTTTTGCAAAAGATTCACAGATGCGTGTCCCACATGCCGCAGAAGCTGTCGATGGGGTCTTTGCCCTTGAAAGCTTCCGGCCCGGCCATCAGCTCGTCCACCAGCACATCCAGCGTAGCGGGAGCGGAATCGTAGGTGTTGATATAGGTGCGGGCCTGGGGAATGTCCGCCAGGATCGTCGGCTGCTGGCAGCCGATGACGATAACAGGGAGCTCGAACACATACCAGGGGATCTCGCCGCCGCCCTTTGTCATGCCGAAGCCCGGGCGCGCTACGGCCTGGAAGCCGCCGGCCACGTCCACAAGTGTGATGATAAGATCCTGTGCGCCCACAAAATCCGCAATGGTATCCTTGCCTGCGAAGTAGATGTTGAAATCCACTTTTTCGCCCGCGGCGATGCGCTTTTGGATCTTGTCCATCGGGCTTTCGTACAGCGTTACTTCAAAGCCTTTGGCTTCCAGCTTTTCTTTCAGGCTCTCGGCTGCGTTTTTGCCGCCGCCCATCAGCTTTTTCATCGCGCCGCCCAGGCCTTTGGCCTCCAGCCCGGTGACGTACACGATCATGATGCGCCTGTACTTTTCCGGCGTCATGGGCAGCACGTCCGCGTCCTTGTATTTCACCAGCGTCAGCGCATGCTCGGAGATCTCTTTCTGCATGGCCCTGTGCGCGGCGCAGCCGATAACCCTTTCCATCTCGGCGGCGGGGGGAACAAGCTCTGTCCGTGCCTTTTTGTGCAGACCCATGTGGGCTTTCAGCGCCAGGATGCGGTGCAGGGCGTCATCCAGGCGTTCGTCGGTGATGACGCCGTTTTTGTAACCGTTCATCATGGAGGCGAAGTCTTCGTCCATGTCGTTGAAGAACAGGAACATGTCGCAGCCTGCGGCAATGGCGGCGGGGATCATGTCGCTGCGCTTCATGCGGCAGGTGAGGCCCACCATATGGCTGGCGTCTGTGAGCACCATGCCGTTGAAGCCCATTTTGCCCTTGAGCAGGTCCGTCAGCAACTCCTTAGACAGTGTGGCCGGCATGATGTCGTCGTCCTTGATGTCCGGGTTCATGGCACGGGTATAGCTTGGAAGCATGATATGTCCGGCCATGATGGCCTCCAGCCCGTTGTCGATGAGGTTTGCGTAGATTTTGCCGAAGGTGGCGTCCCATTCCTCGCAGGAAAAGGTGTTGACGCTGTTGGCAACATGCTGGTCACGGTCATCCAGGCCGTCGCCGGGGAAGTGCTTGGCCGCGCAGCAGAAGCCGGGCACCTCGTGCGCGCCCTCCATGTAGGCCTGGGTCATTTCCATCACGCGCTGCGGATCGTTGCCGTAGGTGCGCAGGCCGACGACGGGGTTGTGCCAGTTGTAGTAAATATCGGAAACCGGAGCGAAACTGAGGTTGCAGCCGATGGCCGCGGCCTCCGTGTTGGCCATTTTGCCAAGCGCTTTGGCGTATTTTGCGTCGCCCGTCGCGCCGATCTTTGTCTGTGCGCCGATCATTGTGCCGTTGCTGCACGCACCGTTGCCGCCGTTCTCGGTATTGCAGGCGATGATGAGAGGAATTTTGGAATTTTCCTGCAGAATACGGTTCTGCTCATGCACCTCGGCCGCGGTGCCGGGGTTGTAGCGGATACCGCCGATGTGGTATTTGTCAACGGTCATTTTCAAATATTCCTCGGTGCGGGAGGAACCCATGTTGAAAAACAGCTGGCCGATCTTTTCCTCAAGCGACATCGAGGCGATGGTGTCCTCCACCCACTGCACAGCCTCGTCATCCAGGTAATAGGGCTTTGCACGCATATCCACGGGCATTCGATCAGATCCTTTCTTTTTGTTTTGTTCCGATTGATTATTTTGTGCAGCCTTGCACCAAAAGAAGAGTGATTGCGAATTGGTAAAAAATAACCTTCAAAATCTTTTGATTTTATTTAAAATTAACAAAGAAAATCGGATAAGTCAATGACATATCTTGCGAAACTGTGCTATACTGAAACCACGAAATACAATATCGGGAGGAACTGTGCATGGAAGTGCTGGAGCGTCTGACCCCTTATGTGGAGCTTGTGCATCTTCTGCTCAATACAAATTTTACTTATCTGACGCGCAAGCTGGCGCCAAGCGATTCGCTGGACCGCGCGCGCATCCCGTCCGCCGTGGCAAAAAGCTACGACGAGGTGCTGTTCGGCGGCGTCCTGTTCGACTGTGTTCCCGGCATCCCGTGCGAGATCAAAACCCCTTTCGGCATATGCTTCACGGCGCTGGCGCTTTGGAAAGGGGACGGCTTCGTGCTCATCGGTCCCTATCTGCCCGAGCGGGCGGACGGCGCGCAGCTGGAGGAGATCCTGGCGTCCCAGGGCGTGCCGCTGGGCCTGAAAGAACAGTACGGCGTTTATTACAGAGACCTTCCCACGCTGAGCCGCGGCAAGGTGCGCGCCGCACTGGGCGTACTGGCGGCGGGCGTGTACGGCGAGAGCCTTGCGTCCAGCGCTTTCAGCAGCCGGGATATCTCCCCGGAGGACCCGTCCCCCTGTCCCGTATTTGAGGAGGATTCCATGCAGGTGCGCGCAGACGCCATTGCACGGCGGTATGAGGGAGAGCGCAGGCTTATGGAAGCGGTGGCCCGCGGCGATATGCGCGCCGCCGACATGGTGGAGGAGACAACTCTGCGGCTGGAGCGGGTGCCCAATAAGCTGCGCAACCGGAAAAACCTGTTCATCGTGCTCAATACGCTGATGCGCAAGGCTGTGGAGGCCGCGCAGGTGCATCCGTTTTATATCGACGCAATCAGCGCCAAATGGGCCATGCGCATCGAGGCGGTGGAGCAGGAGGCCGACCTTTATCCCATGCGGCGGGAGATCGTGGAGGATTACTGTCGTCTGGCGCAGACGCGTTCCATGGCCAGCTATTCCCCCAATGTGCGAAGCATGCTCACTTATGTGCAATTCAATTTGGCCGAGGGCATTTCGCTGGAGGCCATTGCCCGGCAGCTGGGTGTGAACGCCAGCTATCTTTCCAGCCAGTTCAACCGCGAGGTGGGCAAAGCCTGCCGGAATATGTTTCGGAAAAGCGCATTGCGGAGGCCAAGCGCCTGCTGCGCGGGCGCGCGCAGCTGCCCATTGGGCAGATTGCCGCGGCGGTGGGCTTTTCAGACGTGAACTATTTTACGAAGGTGTTCAAGAAAAAAGCGGGGCAGACGCCCAGCGCCTACCGCGCGGCACAGCGCGCGCTGGCGGCGGAACAGAAAGAGATATGAATATGCGGCGGCCGGAACCCGGCCGCCGCATATTTTTCTTGAGTAAGGAAACCACCGGCAGATGACTTATTCCTGTTCTCGTCCGTTCCGCCGCGGCTTGCGCGCTTTGAGAATGAGCATCATCGGCCGCCGCAGCTCGTCGGCCATACCGGGCACGGCGTCCAGCATCTCCCGCGCAGGCTGCGGCTCCACCAGCGCCTCCAGCGCGAAGCCACGCGCCAGAAGCGGCTGCACATAGCCCGTAACGGTGCGGTGGTATTTGCGCATATGCTCGCCTAAAAACACCGCGTCCCGGGGTCCCTGCTCAAAGTATCGGTCCACGGGCCAGTGCAGCGGGGCGCCGCCTGCGTCCCTCTGCCAGTCCTGCGGCCCCTGGGCCGTGAACACCGGATGTTCCGCCGAAAAAATAAACCATCCGCCGGGGGACAGCGCGTCCCAGACCATGCGGCACACGCCCGCGTAATCTTCCACATAATGCAGCGCCAGTGAACTGAGAACGACGTCCCAGGCCGCAGGGGCGGGCCGCATATCCTCAATGGCCGCGCGCCGGTATTCCACGACGGGGCTGTCGGTCATGGCGCGGGCGCGTTCCAGCATGCGTTGGGAAAGGTCCGTCCCAAGCACACGGGCCGCGCCATGCTCGGCCGCGTACCGGCAATGCCATCCGAAACCACAGCCAAGGTCCAGCACGCGCTTGCCGGCGAGCTCCGGCAGCAGCGCTTTCAGTGCCGGCCATTCGCCTGCGGCGGAAAGCCCCTGCTCGGAACGGGGCATATGGCTGTACTGCTCGAAAAATACGCTGTCATCGTATTTGTTTTCTTTCAAAAAAGCACTTCCCCTGCATGTTTTCTTCATGGTAACACATCTGTTCTGCGGCGGCAAGCCTGCGCGGCAGGCCTTTTTTGTGCAGGTGAGGGCCTGTTTTGCGCAGCTTGCTCCGGAGCGCTTGCAGCGGCGGGCCGGGGTGTGTATCATAAAGATGCGGCCGCGGGATAAACACAAACAAAGGGGGAGGGGCTGTTGAACATCCGTATCTGTGAGGACCCGGCCTGCGCGGACATCGAGGTGGTGGTGCGCTGCAGGCAGCTTGACGACACAGTGCTTTCACTTTTGGCGCGCCTGCGCGTTTACGACGCGAAGCTCACCGGAGAAAGGGACGGCGCCACCTACGTTCTGGCGGCGGCAGACGTGCTGTATGCCGACACGGCGGACAAAAAGACGTTTCTTTATACAGCGGACGCCGTATATGAAACGCCCCTGCGCCTGTACGAACTGGAGGAGCAGCTTGCCGCGCGGGATTTTGTGCGCGCGGGTAAATCGGTGCTGCTGAATTTTGCCCATGTGGCGGCGCTGCGTCCGGACTTCGGCGGGCGAATGCGGGTGACGATGTCCAACGGCGAGGTGGTGGTGGCGTCGCGCCAGTATGTGCCTGCCCTCAAGGCAAAGTTGGGGCTGTGAGCCCTATACCGGAAAAGGAGTGTTTGCTGTGAAAAAATTTTTTGATATCGTAATGCCTGTAAAGACGGCCGCATGCTATATTTTTACGGCCACCATGTGCGTGTATGCCGTTCTGGATCTGGTCTTCGGCTGGGGCGGTCTGCCCGATAACTACCTGTTTTCGTTTCTGCTGCTGTCGCTGGCGGGCGGCGTGCTGCAGATCGTCGCGTTTACAGAGCTTGTTATCAAAAGGTTGCGCTATACGCTGCGGCTGTTCGTATTTGCAGTGCCGTATCTGGCGGTGCTTTCGGCCATTGCCGCCGGGTTCGGCTGGCTGCCCGCAGCGCAGCCGGGCGCATGGGCGCTGTTTTTCCTGATTTTTCTGGCGGTGCTTCTGACGATGACGCTGGGGTTCGAATTGTATTACCGCATCAGCGGTAAAAAATACGACGGCCTGCTGGGCCAGTACCGCGCTTCCCGTACACGGGATGAAAACAGCCGGGGAAAATACTGATGCATGCGGCGGAAAGCCGGATGAAAGGAATGAAAAGTTTTCAACAAAAGAGGCCTGCGCGGTGGAAAACCGCACAGGCCCTTTCCGTTTATCATAAAGCTGCAGCCTCAGCTGTTTTTCAGGATGACGCGCTCCACAACATCGGCCACATCCTCGCATTTGTCGCAGCATTTTTCCAGGCGGTCGAACAGCGCCGTCCAGGCCATCACGTCCACGGGCGTGCTGGCATCCGCGTACAGCGTGTGCATGGCGTCTGTGTACAGCTTATCGCCTTGCTCCTCCAGGCCGTTTATCTCAACGATCTGGGTGTGGATGGTCTTGGATCTGCGGAAATTGGGAAACTCCTCCATCATGGTCTTGAGCGCGGCGCAGCAGTCTGCGATGACCTGTGCAAAAGCCTGCGCCTCGGGCCGCAGCGTGCGGATATTGAACATATACAGCCGCAGCAGAACATCCTCAATGCTGTCTGTCACGTCGTCGATAGTGCCGGAAAGCTCCATGATATCTTCCCGGTCAATGGGGGGCAGGAACTCGCGCACAAGCTGTTCCATCGTGCCGTGCTTTGCGATATCGGCCGAGTGCTCGATTTTGTGCATAGCCTCGATATGCCCGGGCAGCGCCTCCGGCTCATAGTGGTCAAACACCGTGCAAAGCATGTCCGCCGCAGCGCAGGCGGAATTTACGCCGCCCACAAAGGCCTCAAAATAATCCGTTTCCTTTTTTCGTGCCATTTTCACGTTCTCCTTCCTATTCTCAGAACAGCCACATGAACAGACGTGCCATCAAAAAGCCAATGGCCCCGCACCCGGGGAACGTCAGCGCCCACGTCAGCCCCATTTCCTTTACCACGCCCCAGTTCACGCTGGACAGCCGCCGCGCCGCGCCCACGCCCATAATGGCGGTGGTCTTGGTGTGCGTTGTTGAAACAGGGATGCCAGTCAGCGAGGAAAGCAGCAGGCAGGCCGCGCCCGCCATGTCGGCGGCAAAGCCCTGGTATTTTTCCAGCTTCACCATATCCATGCCCACAGCCTTGATGATGCGGTAGCCGCCGATGGAAGTGCCCAGAGCCATTACGGCACTGCACAATACCATCAGCCACAGCGGGATCTGGAAATTGGTGACGTTGTCCTGTCCGTTGGCCAGAAAGATGCCCAGCATGAAAACGCCCATAAACTTTTGGCCGTCCTGTGCGCCGTGCATGAACGCCATAGCCGCGCCGCCCGCGATCTGTGCGCCGCCGAAAAAGCCCGTGGTGCGCCGCCGGTCCATGTTTTTGCACAGGAACTCCACCAGCCTGGCCGCGGCCCAGCCGAATGCGAAGCCCAGCAGAGTAGACAGAACCAGGCCGTACAGGACCTTGATCCATTCGCCGCCGTTGATGCCCGCAAAGCCTCCGTGCAGCGCGATGGCCGCACCGGACAGCCCGGCGATCAGGGCGTGGCTCTCGCTGGTGGGGATGCCGAACCACCAGGCGGCCGTGGCCCATGCCACGATGGCTACGAGCGCCGCGCACAGCGCCGTCAGCGCGTCTGCGGTGTTGCCGCCGAAATCCACCATGTTGTAGATGGTGGCCGCGACGCTGGCGTTCACCATGGTCATCACCAGAACGCCCAGGAAGTTAAAGACAGCCGCCATTAAAATGGCGCTGCGCGCGCTCATCGCGCGGGTGGAAACACAGGTGGCGATGGCATTGGGCGCATCCGTCCAGCCGTTCACCAGCACCACGCCCAGCGTCAGCGCCACTGTGACGGCCAGAACCGGGTTCGCGGCAAGCTGCGCCAGAAATTCACTCAGGGAGATTGTCAAGCAAAGCCCTCGCTTTCTTTTTACAAAAAACTTACTATACCTTTACAAGTATAATGGCAGTTCCTGACAAAAGCCAGAGGGGAAGGACATGATTTTACATTTCCTTTACATAACTTGCCGAAAAAACAGTCTTTTCCGGGGTCCGGCCATAGAAAAGGCCGGACAGCACACAGAAAAAGCCGCGCCCGGAAAGAGCGCGGCACGTATTGCAGAAAAAACAGAAAGGAAAAACGCTCGGAGAAAAGCCATTGTGCCTTTGCGAAGTAAAGTGCAAGCTACGCGGAGGGTGCCGCGAAACGGGATGGCGGCGCGCCCGCGGGCATGTGCAGATGCTGTGTAGGGGTTCTGGTGCAGACAACCGCGCCGAAAGCACGGCCTCTGGTGCAAACACGCCCTTTTTTCATTCAAAACAACTCCGCGTCACCCTGCAGGGCTGACGCCGGGGCGTATAGAGAGCCGGCTCTCGAAGCGCGGCGTGCGCGGCTAAGTACGGCATTAGGCGTTACAGCGGCAGGTCCCGCCGGCTGAACACGGCCGTGCCCAGCGCGTAAAAACCAAGCCCCAGCGCCAGCAGCACGGCCGCGCCTGCGTACGCGGCGCTGTCGCCGCGGAAAAGGCCGGTGGGGTCAAACAGGGTGAACACGGTGGCGTATTTCAATCTTTCCAGCCGGCCGCCCATGTTGGCCAGCATGCGGATGAGGAAAAACAGCACGGGAACGCCCGCGCCCAGCGCCACGGAAAGGCGGCTCTCGTTGAACAGGCAGGAGGCGAAAAAGCAGAACCCGCCCAGCGCCAGATGCAGGCACAGCAGCCCGGCGTTCACCACGAGATAGGCGGGGACATCCAGCTCGCCGGGAAACATCGCGGCGGCGCAGCCCACGGCCAGCGCCGTACAGTAGGCGGCAAGCAGCGTACCGCCCGCAATGAGCACCAGCGCCTGGGTGCGCGCTACCCGCGCCCGGGTGTTGGGCGAGGCCAGCAGATAGGCCATACTGCCCGTGTCCACCCAGCGCGCGACCAGCCGGTTCGCCGCCAGAATGGAAAATACCAGAGGCAGAAGCAGCAGCAGAAAGCCGTACAGATAGTTGATGAGGAACCCGCCCAGCGAGCTGCTGCCCGCCTGCATGCCCACCATATTCATGAGCTGAGGCATGGCCGTCACGATCTCGTCCAGTGTGGCGTTGAGCTTGGGGTCGAACATGGCTGTGATCATGGACACATACAGCGAAAGCACGGCCGCAAAAACCACCCATGTTTTCCACAGCGATCTTGCGCTGCGCCGGAAAAGCACACCGTTCATCAGCTCTGCGCCTCCTTTCCGTAATAGTGCAGGAACACGTCCTCCAGACTTTGACGCGGCGAATCGATGGACGTCACCGGAAACCGGGCCATCGCGGCGGTCAGAGCGGACATGCCGTCCCGCACGCGCACCGTCACCGTGCAGCCCTGCGCAGCCTGCACCCGCAGGCCGGGCGCGGCCGCAAAAGCTGCCGCGGCATCCGGTGTGGAAAGCGTGACGGAATAGGTGCGACTGCGACGCGCCTTCAGTGTGCCGATCTCCTCCACGGCGGCCAGGCGCCCCTCCCGCAGAATCCCCACGCGGGCGCAGGTGCGTTCCACCTCCTCGAACATATGGGAGGACATCAGTACGGTCTTGCCGCGCTGCTTTTCCTCCAGGATCAGGTCGATGAAGCGGTTCTGCATCAGCGGGTCCAATCCGCTGGTGGGTTCATCGAGGATGAGCACCGCCGGGTCATGCATCAGCGCGCATACAATGGCCACCTTCTGCTTCATTCCCTTGGACATGCGCCGTATCCGGCCCGAGGCGTCCAACTCAAAGCGCTCGCAAAGCTCTCCGGCGCGGCCCGTGCCCCGCATGCCGCGGTAGGCGGCCAGAAAGCGGATGAACTCGCCGCCGCGCATATCGTCGGGCAGGGCGGGCTCGCCCGGAATATAGCCCATATTTTTTTGAATGGCCGCAGTCTGTGTGCGGCAGTCAAGGCCGTTGATCGTGCAGGTGCCGGAATCCGGCGCAAGGAACCCCATCAACTGGCGGATGGTGGTGGTTTTTCCTGCGCCGTTTGGGCCAAGAAAGCCGAACACCTCTCCCTGCTCCACGGCGAACGAAACGTCGAACACGCCGTGCCCGCCGCCATAATCCTTTGTGATGTGCGAAAGCGCGATCACGCTCATAAATATTCCTCCTTGTAGGCGATCTTGCGGAACATTTCTTCCCAGCCGCTGTAATCGGCCAGGATATCCTCAAGCCGCAGCGGCACGCCGGCGCGCTGCTTTTCGTTCATGTAGCCCTCGGTCATCCAGGTCAGCATGCGCAGAAGCTGGGCAGGGTCCACACCGGGACGGAATTTGGAAAAATCGATGTTGGAAAAATACTGCGCGAAGCTGCCGGTGAGGTCCCCGTTCAGCCTGGCCTGTACCGCGTCGGAAACAGCCTCGCCCCGGGAGTAGAAGGCGCGGATGGAAAATTCCAACAGATAAGGGCAGCGCGTCAGCAGTTCCAGCTTGGCCCGTGCGCCGATGTGCATCAGCTCGAAAAAATCCGTCACGCCGTCCAGCTTCTGCCGCAGCACCTGCCCGCGCACCTGCTCCAGCGCATAGTCGTACAGATACAGGTACAGCGACTGCTTGTTGCGGAAATAGTAAAACAGAAGCCCCTTAGAGATGCCTGCCTTAGCCGCGATATCGTCGGTGGAGGCGTGCTTGTAATCGTTGCGGGCGAACACCTCCAGCGCGGCGTTCGTAATGCGCGCCTGCTTTTCCGGAGACAGTGTGAAAAATTTTTCGTTCAAGGCAGTCCCTCCCGTTCCGCCGCAGGTTTGACCGGCCGGTCAAGTTTCATTATACGGCATTGACCGGGGCGCACAAGCCCCCTGACAGATTAATTTTGTATTAAGACGCACAGCGGCGCGGCGGGATGCCTCCGGTCCGCCGGCCGCGCCCTCCTTCCTGCGGAGAGGAAGGACCGCCCCGCAAAAAAATTTACAGATCGTTTTCTCAGCCATTTTCCGGGGCGCGCGGCGGCACAGAGCGTCAGAGCGTTCAAAAAAGCGCTCCGGAAGCAAAACGGGCAGATCCGTCCGCCGAACGGGGCGCACGGGAACGGCGTGCGGCGTCATACCATAGAGCAGGCGGCCGGGTGCTTGCGGCCCGCGCCGCGATCAACAGAAAGGAGCGATTGAAGACCATGAACGAAAACGACCTGCAAAACGCAGGGCAGAGCTGCCGCTGCCATCTGGCCATTGCCACAGTGCCGATGCAGCGCTTTGAACAGATCTATCCGGTGTCCGAGGCGTTGTGCCGCGGCACGCTGTTCGCGGCGCTGGACCTGCCGTTTTGTCCTCCGGAGGTGCGGTATGAACACTGAATGCACCTGTGTATCCAAGGTGGAGCGCGAACTTGCCCAGCTCAGCTTTGCAATGGACGACCTGCGCCTGTTTCTGGACACGCACCCCTGTGACAAAGCGGCCCTTGCGGCCCACGAGGAAGTGCGCGCCCGGCGCGGCATCGCGGTAAAGCAGTACGAACGGCTCATCGGGCCTGTAAACTTCTATGACGCAGGCGGCACGTGTACCTGGAACTGGACGTGCGCGCCCTGGCCGTGGGAAACGGAGGACGAAAACGATGTGGAGCTATGAGAAACGCCTGCAATTCCCGGTCAGGATCAAAACGCCTAACGCGGCGGCGGCAAAGGTGATCATCACCCAGTACGGCGGCCCGGACGGCGAGCTGGGCGCGAGCATGCGCTATTTGTCCCAGCGCTACACCATGCCCTGGCGCGGCGTGGCGGGCCTGCTGACGGATATCGGAACCGAGGAGCTGGCCCATCTGGAGATGGTGAGCGCCATTGTATACCAGCTGACAAAGGGCCTTTCCGCGGACGAGATCAGGCGGCAGGGCTTCGACACCTATTTTGTGGACCATACGGCCGGCGTGTGGCCCCAGGCGGCGGGCGGTACGCCGTTCACGTCCATGTGCTTCGCCAGCAAGGGCGACGCCATCACGGATCTGCACGAGGACATGGCAGCAGAGCAGAAAGCCCGCACCACCTATGACAATATTCTGCGTCTGGTGGACGACCCGGACGTGATCGCGCCCATCCGTTTTCTGCGTGAACGGGAGATCGTCCATTTCCAGCGCTTCGGCGAGGCGCTGGAAACCGTCAAGGACACCCTGGACAGCCGCAATTTTTATGCCGTCAATCCCAGCTTTGACCGCTGACCAGCCAAAAGATGCGCGGAGGCCGCAAGGCCTCCGCGCCAGACTGTCGAAAAAGGCAAAGAAGGAAAAGAAGCGTCCGGGGAAAAAGCTTGAAAAAGGGGTGGAGAACCCCTTTTTCATTTAAAATAACCCCGCGACGCCCCGCAGGGCTAGTGCCGAGGCGTGTAGAGCGAAGCGACCGCCGAAGGCCGCCGTGCGCGGCGAACGGGGCCGCAGGCCCTGTTCGTAGGCAGCTTGGCGCAAAGCGCAGCTTTTTCACCAAGCTGGCGCGGAGGCCGCAAGGCCTCCGCGCTTGCTTTTTGTCCGCGGGCGCTTTACAATAAAATCATAACGCCGGACTGCGCGGCAGGCACGGCGAAAGCATCACAAAAAAGGGGGACGACCCATGAAAGCATTGTTCATCGGTGGCACGGGGGTCATCAGCACAGCCGTCGGCGCTCTGGCGCTGGCCCGCGGCTGGGAACTGACGCTGCTCAACCGCGGCACCAACGCGGCCCGCGCGCCCCGGGGCGCGCGGGTGCTTACAGCAGACATCCATGACGAAGCTGCGGTGAAGGCCGCACTGGGAGACGAGCGGTTCGACGTGGCGGTGGATTTCATCGCCTTTACCGAGGAGGACGTCCAGCGTGACGTGCGCCTGTTTGCGGGGCGCGCGGCCCAGTACATTTTTATCAGCAGCGCGTCGGCATACCAGAAGCCCGTGGCCGCGCTGCCCATCACCGAAAGCACCCCCCTGGCAAACCCTTACTGGCAGTATTCCCGCGATAAGATCGCCTGCGAAAATTTCCTGATGGAGCGGTACCGGGAGGAAGGCTTTCCGGTGACCATCGTGCGCCCCAGCCACACCTATTGCGGCGGCAAGGCCGTGGTGGCGCTGCACGGCGCACGCGGCTGCTGGCAGACGCTGGCCCGCATCCGGGCGGGCAAACCCGTTATCATCCCCGGCGACGGCACGTCGCTGTGGACGGCCACCCATGCCGATGATTTTGCCGTGGGTTTTGTGGGCCTGATGGGCAACCCCCACGCGCTGGGCACTGCGGTACACATCACCACCGACGAGGGGATGACGTGGAACCAGATCTACGCGGTGCTCGCGTCAGCCATGGGTGCGCCGCTGTGCGCGGCATATGTCGCCAGCAAATTCCTGGCCGTATGCGGTCGGGCCGCGGGCTATGATTTTGAAGGACAGCTGCTGGGCGACAAGGCCGCCAACGTGCGCTTTGACAACACCAAGATCAAGCGGCTCGTGCCGGATTTCGCGCCCCGCGTTTCCATGGCCCAGGGTATCCGCGGCGCGGTGGAATATTTGCTGGCGCACCCGGAGCTGCAAACGCCGGATCCGGAGTTCGACACCTGGTGCGACAGAGTCCTGGCGGCGCAGAGCGCGGCCAAAGCCGTATTTGACGGCGCGCATCTCGCTTAATGCAGACCGAAAACACGCCCCGCACGGCTGAAAGCCGGGCGGGGCGCGGCCGCTTCCGGCGGAAATTGAGCAAAAATCGCAAGGCTCAGCGGAAAATGCCTTGCAATCACAATGGAAAACCCGTGCCCGCTCCGCTATACTGAAAAGCATACGGGCGCGGCGCGGGCCGCGCCGGGGAGGGCTGATGCATGATTCGGGACATGACGCGCGGCAATGTAACGCGCCATCTGGTGAGCTTTTCCGTACCTATCATTCTGGGCAATCTGTTCCAGCTTGCCTACAATGCGGTGGACTCCATCGTCGTGGGGCGCTTTGCCGGCACCGGCGCCCTGGCGGCCGTGGGTACGGCCAACCCCGTAATGAACATCATCATCCTGGGCGTTTCGGGGCTGTGCATCGGCGCATCGGTGCTGATGAGCGAATATTTCGGCGCGCGGGATACAGAGAAGCTGCGGCGGGAATTTGCGGCCACGCTGTTTCTGGGACTGTTTTTTTCGGCGGCGGTGCTGGCGCTGGGCTTGCCGCTGGCCGGGCCGCTGCTGCGCCTGCTGAACGTTCCGGACGAGATATTTCCGCAGGCCCGGGCATATTTGTGCATCATCTTTCTGGGTATGCCGTTTACCTTTGTCTACAACGCTTACGCGGCGGCCATGCGCAGTGTGGGCGATTCCCGCACGCCCATCCGTTTTCTGGCGCTGGCATCGGTGCTCAACGCCGGGTTGGACGTGGCGTTTGTGGCAGGCCTGCACTGGGGTGCGATGGGCGCGGGAATTGCCACCGTCATCGCCGAAAGCCTTTCTGCAATTTTATGTGTTATTTATACAGAGCGTAATCTTGCTGCGCTGTGCCTTACCAGAGCAGAGCTGCGGCCGGACAGGATGTTGATGAAGCTGACGCTGCAGCAGGGCAGCGTAACGGCGCTGCAGCAGGCCTGCCAGCCGGTGGGAAAACTGCTGATCCAGGGCTGTGTGAACGGGCTCGGCGTAGAGGCCATCGCGGTGTTCAACGCCGTCAGCCGGGTGGATGATTTCGCGTTTACGCCGGAGCAAAGCATTTCCTCGGGGATGATGACATTTGTCTCCCAAAACCGGGGCGCGAAGGAATACGGGCGTATGCGCATGGGCCTGTCCCGGGGGCTGATGGTGGAGACCGGATATTGGATGCTTTTGTTCTGCGTCGTCCTGCCGCTGCGCGCGCCTATCATGCGCCTGTTCGTGGGGGCGGATGAAAGCGCCGTGGCACTGGGTGCGTCCTATCTGTTCCTCATGGCGTTTTTCTATTTGCTGCCTGCGTACACCAACGGCCTGCAGGGGTATTTTCGCGGGTTGGGAGATATGAAGATCACGCTGGCAGGCACGTTCACGCAGATATCGGTGCGCGTTGTGTTCGTGTATCTGTTGGTGCCCCGCATGGGGCTTACAGCCGTGGCGTGGGCCAGCCTTGCGGGATGGCTCTGTATGCTGCTGCTGGAGGTGCCGTACCTGCGCAGCAGGCGCGTGCGGGGCGTGGGATGAACGGCACCGGTTTTCTGCGTCAATGCGCTGAAAAGGAAGCTTTTAATAAGCTGAGGCAGACACTTTTGTGTTTGCCTTATTTTTTATCGTTTCAGCCAACGGAAACGGAAAGCAAAATTCCGGCACGTCCGCTGCGGAAAGACGACGCGGCAAAACGGAGCAGCAAAAAAATTTTGTCGGAAAGCCTTGACCTTGTCACTGTGGCAAGGTATATAGTCGTTACAGGACCGGTCCATACGTGCCCGTTCCCGGGAACGGGCGGAAGAGGAGAAAAACGGCATGTATACCATCGGCGAATTTTCCAATCTGGCGCATGTTTCGGCACGCAGCCTGCGCTATTATGATGCAATGGGGCTGCTGCGCCCCGCGCATATGGGTGAAAACGGATACCGCTATTATACAGGCGGCCAATTGCCGGCGCTGGCAAAGATCGAGACGCTCAAAAGTTATGGCTTTACACTGGCAGAAGTGAAGGAGCTGCTTTTGCTGCCGGAAACAGAACTGGCACACCGCATCCATGTGCGGCGCATAAGCGCGTATGCCCAATTGAACGAGATGCGCCGGGTCATCCGCCGGATGGAAGCTGCCATCGTTCAAATGGAGGGAACCAGTATGGCAAACGATACTTATCATGTAATCTTAATGCAGGCTCCGGCGCAGAAGGTATTCAGTGTCCGGCGGACCATTCAAATTGGAGAGATGCACGACCTGTTCGCGGAACTGCGCGCGCAAATGAAGCGGGCAGGTGTGCGGCGTACCGGCCCCACACAGGCGCGGTACCACGGAGAGGAGTTTTCTTATGAGCATATGGATGTTGAAGCACAGGCGGCTGTAGACGCGGACGGACCGAATGTGTCGGTGATCCCGGCGGGCACGTTCGCGGCTGTGACGCATACCGGCCCATATGAAAATATCAAGTATGCATATGATGCCCTGTGTGGGTGGGTGGCGCATCATCCGGAATATAAAGTCTGCGGTCCGGCCATTGAACGGTATATCAAGGACGAGGCCATGGTGCACGACCCGGAGGAACTGGAGACGGGCGTGCTGTTCCCCGTTTGCCGGGCAGAGGAATGAACGGTTCTTGTACAGTGCCGCAGCGCGCAGTATAATAAAACAGCAGAGATAAAAACACAGCGCGGTCGGTAGTCCGCGCGCGGGGTGCATGCCCTGTCAGTAACCTTCCCTCCCGGGTCGTCCGTTCCCTGCAAGGATTTTCTAAAGGGAGGAAGAGACGGATGCAGAAGTCTCGGGCGTCGTTTACCGTGTTTTTTGAGGACCCTTTCTGGGTAGGCGTGTACGAGCGGGAGGAACCGGGCGGCCTTACGGCCTGCCGTGTGGTGTTTGGGGCGGAGCCGAAAGACGGCGAGATCTATGAGTGGATGCTGCAAAACTGGGCGCAGCTGCACTTTGGCCCCCCGCTGGCGGATGCCCGGAGGCCCCGGGCGGAAAACCCGAAGCGTGCCCGGCGCATGGCCCGGCGCTCCCTTGCCGCACAAGGCGTGGGAACGAAGGCGCAGCAGGCGCTGGCACTGGCGCGCGGTGCCGGCAAACAGGCCCGTACCGCCGCGCGCCGGGAACAGGAGCAGGCGGACCGGGAGCGGCGCTTTGCCCTGCGCGTTCAGCGCAGGAAGGAAAAGCACAGGGGCAGGTAAAGACCTGCCCCTGTGCTTTTCAGACTGTCGAAAAAAATAAAGAAGTAAAAGAAAAGTCCGGGGGAAAAAGCTGGCGGTGGCAAAGCCATGCATCTTTGCGCAGCAAAGTGCAAGCCACGCGGCGAATGCCGCCAAAAAGGGGTGGTGACCCCCTTTTTCATTTAAAATAACCCCGCGCTGTGCGCGGCGAACGGGGCCAAAGGCCCTGTGCTTTTGCCTGTTGCGGAAAGGCGCAAACTCCGTCAGTGCGCGCCGGCTTCTTTTTTGCGGCCGCGCTCCTCGGGCGCATAGCCCATCTTACGGATGCGTCCGCGCAGCCAGCCTCCTTGCAAATAGTAAAAAATGAACAGTACGCTGGTGAACACCCAGCTGGCCGGATAACTCACCAGCACGGTGGAAAGTTCGGGCCGCAGCGGAAGCAGAATAAAGATCCAAGCCACGCGCAGCACGCATACGCCGCCGCAGGTCATCAGCATCGGCGCCAGTGAGCAGCCGCATCCGCGCGCCGCGCCGGCCAGGATCTCAATGCAGACATATGTGAAGTAATACGGCACCAGCTGCCGCACCATGTCCAGGCCTATGGACACCACCTCGGCGTCCCTGGTGAACAGGCCCAGCAGATACGGCGCCAGAGAGCAGTACAGCACGCTCATCAGCACAGCGCTGCCGAAGCCAAGCGCAAGGCACACCCGTACGCTCCTGCGGATGCGGTCGTACTTCTGCGCGCCGAAGTTCTGCCCGGCAAAGGTGGTGATGGAAATACCGTACGCGCCCAATATCATCCAGAAGAAGCCGTCCACCTTGCCGTGCGCCGTCCAGGCCGCCACTGTGGCCGTGCCGAAGCCGTTGATGGCTGTCTGAATGAGGATATTGGAGATGGCGTACATGTTCGACTGCAGCCCGGCGGGCACGCCCACGCGCAGGATATCCCCCAGCAGGCGTCCGTGGAAGCGCACCTGCTTCCAATCCAGCCGGTACACGGTTTCCGCGCGCGTCAGCGACACAAGCACCAGTACCGCGCTCACGCCCTGGGAAAAGATGGTGGCCAAAGCCGCGCCCAGCACGCCCATGCCCAGCACCGCGACCAGCACAACGTCCAGAGCGATGTTCACCAGGCACGCGATGATGAGGAAGTACAGCGGGCGGCGGGTGTCGCCCACGGCCCGCAGGATGCCGGAACCCACGTTATACAAAAAGGACGGGATGGTGCCCAGCATGTAAACGCGCAGATAGATGAGGGCAAAGTCCATGATGTCGGCCGGGGTGCCCATGGCGCTCAGCGCCCAGGGCGCGGCCGCCACGCCGACTGCTGTAAGACCAAGCCCCGCGGCCAGAGCCAGCGCCACCGAGGTATGCACCGTACCGCCGACGCTCTCTGCGTCGTGCGCACCGTACGCCTGCGCGATGACCACTGTCGTGCCGGAGGCAAGCCCTACGAACAGGTTGACGAAGAAGTTGATGAGAGAGCCCGTAGCGCCGCCCACGGCGGCCAGCGCCTGCGTGCCAACGAACTGCCCCACGATGACGGCGTCCGCCGTGTTGTAAAGCTGCTGAAAAAACGTACCGAACAAAATCGGGAAAAAGAAATACAACAGCTGCTTCCAGATCACGCCCTCGGTGATCTGGTTCACGGCCATCCCTCCGCCGATCCTTTTGATGCCCACGCCGAAATACACTCCTTTTTTTCAAAACAAGCCGATTATAGCACAACGGCGCGGGGAAGTCGATAAGCGCGGCACAGGTTTTACAAGAATGCCGCAGACCTATCCCTCGCCCAACGCTGCACCAATGCCGATATCCGCGGTGACGACCGTGCCGCATTGCTCCGCTGCCAGCCGGTGGCAGGGCTTGGGCGCGTGGAAAGCAACGGTGACATGCGCGCGCACCGCGCCTTCGGCTGTTTCGCCGGTGTCCGCACACACGCCGCTTGGTACGTCCAGCGCCAGCACAAAGCGGCCGCTGTTCAGCATTGCGGCCGCACGCTGTCCCGCCGGGCGCAGAGCGCCGTGAAAGCCCGTGCCGTATACTGCGTCCACCAGCGCGTCCGCCCGGGCGATGAACACCTCGTCCCGCAGCGTCAGGCCGTCCAGCGTCTGTATATGCACGCCCCGGTCCTGCGCGGCTTCCCGATTGGCGGCGGCGTCCGGTGTGGCCGGCTCGCCCTCGGCCAGAACGGCTATCACCTCCACACCGGCGTCTTGCAGGCGGCGCGCCGCCACAAGCCCGTCGCCGCCGTTGTTGCCCCTGCCGCAGAACACCGCCGCGGCTTTCAGGCCCGGCACGCGGGCCATCAGCTCCCGGGCGGCAGCTGTGCCCGCGTTTTCCATCATGCGCAGGTACGGGAGCCCGGCCGCGTCGGCCAGGCGCTCCAGTTCTTTCATTTGGGCAGTCGTAACTTCGTTCATTGTATCCTCCTTGCCTGCGGGCCGGGGGCCCGGCGTTTTTATCAATAGTATAGCATATATGGTTGCGCTCCGCCTGCTTTCTGTTATACTGAAAGAAAATAAAGCGGAGGTGCGGGCGGATGAAAAACCTGTTGGAGGCGGCAGAGGATTACACAAAGCAGGCGGGCTGGCGGGACCTGGCCGAGTTGAAGTGCTGCATGTGCGCTTTGGGCTTGCTGCTGGGGCTGGCCGTACCGCGCCGCTGGCGCAAAAAGGCGGGCCGGGGCGCAGCGGTGCTCTTCGCAGCCACATGCATCCCGCAGGCGGCGAAATTCCGGGCGCTGGCTGTGCGGCGCACACAGGGGACGGAGGCAAAACAGGAACGCCTCGCATTTTGCTGCAAAAAATGAGAGGACGCGCCGGGTGCGGCCCTGCTATGATGGATGCAAGGAGCTGATATGGATGGAATGGCTGGACAGAATGAACGACGCGCTGGGATATCTGGAAGCGAATTTGGCCGGTACGGCGGATATGGAGCACGCGGCACGGCTGGCGTGCTGCTCGGTCTATCATTTCGGCCGGATGTTTTCGTATATCGCAGGGGTGCCGCTCTCGGAATATCTGCGCCGCCGCAGGATGACGCTGGCCGCGTTCGACCTTCAGAACGGAGGCAGGGTACTGGATGTGGCGCTGCGGTATGGCTATGAGTCTCCGACGGCGTTTAACCGCGCGTTTCAAAGCGTGCACGGCGTTTCGCCGTCTGCAGCGCAGAGGGACGGCGCACCCCTGAAAGCGTATCCCCGTATCAGCTTCAAGATCACCGTCAAGGGGGAAGCTGAAATGGATTACCGTATCATCAAACAAGAAGCCTTCCGTATCGTGGGCGTGCGCGAACCGCTTTTGCCGGATTTCGAGGATTCGTTCCGTCGGGTGCCGGAATTTTGGGGCGAAGCGGCGGCGTCCGGCGCCATACCGCGCCTGTGCCTGCTGATGGACGCCGCACCGAAAGGGATTCTGGGCGTCAGCACCTGTATGCCGGACGCGGAAAATTATTATTACATCGCTGTGGCCAGCACACGTCCTGCGCCCGAGGGAATGCACGAATATGTGGTGCCCGCCTGTACCTGGGCCGTATTTCCAGGCCGGGGTTCCATGCCCGCCGCCATGCAGGAGCTGCAAAAGCGCGTGGTTTCGGAATGGCTGCCCGGCTCGGGCTACGAGTGGGGCCAGGCGCCGGATCTCGAAGTGTACCTGGACGACGGCCTGTCCGGAGAAAGCAGCTTTGAGGTTTGGCTGCCCGTCGCAAAGCGGTAAGAGCCGTGTGCGCAGCAGGGAAACGGCGCAGCTGAGGATAGATTCCGGCCGGGCAGGAAACGCCCGGCCGTTTTTTGTCCGCGTGCCTTGATTTTCCATGGACTCCCGCTTGACGGCGGGCCCGGCGGCGTGTACAATGAAAAATTAGGATAGTATGCCGAAATGCGCGGCGGCGCGGCGCTCCACGGCAGAAAAGGGGGCGGTGCGATGCCGCGCGGAAAACGTGCGTACCGTGTGCTGCTCTGGGCCGTTTTGGCGGCGCTGCTGGCCCTGGCGGCTTTTGCCGGGTGGCGGCTGTGGCGCGTGTACGGCGACGCGGCCCGTGCGGCGCAGCTGGCGCGGGAAATGCAGCAGACGGCCGTGCCTGCTGCCGGTGAGAGCGCGGCGGGCACAGACGGGGCGGAAATGCCCGCCCATGCTTGCCCTGTGGACTTTGAGACGCTGCGCCGGGATTATCCGGCCGTGACGGCCTGGCTGACAGGCTGCGGAGGGGACATCGATACGCCTGTGGCCCAAGGGGCGGACAACATTTATTATCTGGACCATCTGCCCGACGGGACGCGGAACATGCTGGGCACGGCGTTTCTGGACAGCGCCAACAGCGCGTCCTTTTCCGACGACCAGTCTTTTATTTTCGGCCATCATATGGACACGGGCGGCGGTGTGTTCGCACCGCTGCTGCGGTATCAGAAGCAGGAATACTTTGAAAAAAATCCCACGTTCACGCTGCATACGCCCGGCGGCTGCTACACGGCCTGGGTATTCGGCGCGTTCGTGGTACAGGAGCGGGCGTACCCATACGTGCATGAGTTCACCTCTGCGGACGGGATGGCGGCGTTTGCGGAGCGGGTGCGCGCGCAGTCGGATATCATCTCGCCGGTGGAACCCGCGCCGGGAGACAGGGTGCTCACATTGTGCACCTGTACGTCGAAAACAAACGACCTGCGCTATGTGGTGTGCGCGAAGCTCATCCCGCTGGCGTAAGGAAAAGCAGAAAAGCCCCGTTCCGGGGGCGTGAAAGGAGGGCTGCGGCATGCGCAGGAAAACAGAACGGCAGGGCACCGAGGCCGAGCGCCAGCTTGCATGGAGCAGGGAATACCTGCGGCGGGAAAAGCGCCGCCGCGTGCTGCGCCGCACACTGCTGATGCTGGTGCTGGCGCTTGCCTGCGCCGTGACGGTATTTGCGCTGAACGGCGGCATTCCCGCGCTGCGGGTGGGTGGCGCGCCCGCCTCCGGTTCGTCTGCGGCGCAGTCCTCGTCCGCGCCGGCCGTACAGGCGCAGCCCCCGTCATCTCAGGCGCAGCCGGAGCCGGCGGCATATACCGTCGCCTTCGACAGCCGCGGCGGAAGCGCCGTGGAGGCGCTGCAAAATGTGACGCAGGGCGCGCGCATCGCCGAGCCGTCGTCTCCGGTGCGGGAGGGCTATACGTTCGAGGGCTGGTACAGGGACGCTGCGCGGACGGATGCCTGGGACTTTGCCGCGGACACGGTGGAGCAGGATACCATTTTGTATGCAAAATGGGAGGCCGTGCCCGCGCAGGACACAACTTCCGGCGCAGCTCTGCCCCAGACGGGCGTGGCCACGGGCGCATTGCTGTGGGCGTGCGTGCTGGCTGCGGCGCTTGCGCTGGCCGCGGCGGCAGCCTTGCTGCTGCGCAGGGCTTACCGGGGCTGAATCGCAGAAGACAGGCCAAAAAGCCGCTGCAAACGCAGCGGCTTTTGTTGAAAGAAAAACGGAAAGGCGGAGAAAAGCCATGGACGCCGGATTTATAAACCTGACGCCGGAAAATTTGGACGGCGAACATCTGTGCTGCATCATACGCAGCAAAAAAGCGCATCCGGGCGTGGAAGCGAAACGGCAGTGGCTGGCGGACCGCTTGAAGGAGGGCCACATTTTCCGCAAGCTGAACGCAAAGGCTACGGTATTCATCGAATACGCCCCTCTTGAAACCGCATGGACGCCGGTGCTGGGAGACAGCTATTACTATATCTACTGTCTGTGGGTCTGCGGGGAAAGCAAGGGCAAAGGCTACGGACGGGCATTGATGGAATACTGTCTGGCCGACGCCCGGGCAAAAGGAAAGTCCGGCGTGTGCATGCTAGGCGCGGAAAAGCAAAAGGCATGGCTTTCAGACCAGGCCTTTGCAAAAAAATTCGGTTTTCAGACAGTGGATACCGCGCCAAACGGCTATGAGCTGCTGGCGCTTTCCTTCGACGGGACAAAGCCCCGCTTTGCGCCCCATGCGAAAAAGCAACAGATCGAAAACAAGGAGCTGACGGTCTTCTACGATATGCAGTGCCCGTATATCCTTCAGCGCGTGGAGCGGGTGGAACGGTACTGCGGGGCGAACGGCGTGCCGCTGTCCCTCGTCCGGGTGGATACGCTGCAAAAGGCGAAGGAGCTGCCTTGTGTTTTCAACAACTGGGCCGTATTTTACAAAGGAAAGTTTGAAACCGTGAACCTGCTGGACGACGCCGCGCTGCAAAGGCTTTTGAAAAAATGAGGCCGGGTATCCGAAAGGGGTGCCCGGCCTTTTGTACGCAAGAAGTTGGAGCAGGCGCTCCGCAGCAAAGACAGAGCCGGCGTTATGGCGGAAGCCTGCTTCAAGGCGGCGGGCTGGTGCTGAAAGCCTTGTTTGCGCAAGGGGAGCTTTGGCGTGCTTTTTTCAGGTGCATCCCGATAAATCGGGATTTGGTCAGTGGATCACTTTATAACGCAATCGTAAATACGACTTTTTCAAAACCATGCATTCTTGCAGCTTCAGCACGCCAATTTTTGATAATTCACTTTCGGACAACAGGGATTTTCCGTCAATGAGTGTGGGCGTATCTTTGCCGCCGATCAAAACAGGGGCGATGACGATATCAATATAATCGAATAACTTTTCATGAAGAAATAAACTGTTTAACGTACCTCCGCTTTGTATCGTTATTCTTTCACAACCGTATTCTGATTTGAGTTCAGCAAGTGCCTCTTTCAGTGAGGGACCATTTTGGCGTATGATATGCAGATTGCTTTCATCTACATCAAAGGCCGGATGGTTTGCATTAGACGTGATTAATACAAATTCTTTTGCTAAGGAACAAAAATAGAGTACGCCATTTTTGTTCAAATGATCATTATCAATTATTACAAAGGAAACGGGTGTTTTGTCGGGCATTTCTTTTGTGTTGACACCCAGTTTAGCTTGGACGCGGCCAGAATTGAGCGACCACAGATCTGTCGTCTGCTCTATTTCATAATATTGATGCAACCCTTCACGAACCCCCGCAATTTTAGGAAAGTCTTTGTCTATGTCCAAATCGTCTGTCGCACCAGTGCTTATTTTGCCATCAACGGACATTAACATAAACAATGTTGTAATTGGTCTGTCCATGCTATCCCTCCAAAATGTCGTTTGCCGTCCTGTTTTATTATATGGGAGAATAGGGCGTCCCTCAAGAAAAACCTTTATAAAGGATACAGAAAAACGGGTGCAACCGGCCGGTTGCACCCGTAAATCGTTTTACGGCGCTGCATCTTTTTTGGGGGGGGATTCATTCTTCTGTCAGGTAAGGCAGCAGCACGGGGAGAAGACCGCGGGCCATGAAATAAAAGCCCAGGTCCGTGGGATGCACGCCGTCCACAGTGTATTCTTCACCGCCGTCCGGCCAGAGCGTGCGGCCGTCCAGGAAAGCGATATTTGCATCGCCGCCCGCGCGTGCCTGCTCCACAGCGTCACGCTGCGCCGCCCGCCAGGCGTCCTTTTGCGCCACGCGGTCCGGCTGTTGGGCCTCCAGAGGACCGAGCGGCGCGCTGACCACCAGAATGGGCAGCCGCGGGCATGCCGCGCGCAGCCGCGCCAGGAAAGCGGGCAGGCGGCCCAGACAGCCAAGCGGCCCGGCATTGGCTTCAGCGTCCACCACCAGCAGGCGCAGGCCCGGCACGCGCGCCAGTACGTCCGCCATCTCCGGCTCCAGGCATGCGTTGCCCGAAAAGCCGAAGTTATAGATCTGCACGTCCAGCGCACGGGCAAGGATGGCGGGGAAAGCCATACCCGGATGGGAAGCGCAGCCGCCCTGGTCGATGGACGTGCCGTAGACGGCGGCCGCGCCGCTTACGGCACGGGGCGCGGGCGCGGCCACAGAGGCGTCCGCGTCAACGCCCACCCATACCTCTTTCACGCCCATGTACAGCGGAAAATGAATTAGAAATTCCTTTTCCTCCCGGTCCCCTCCGCTCCACAATGCGGCGGTATATGCGGTTTCTCCGTGGCCGAACACACTGGGCCCGGCGTAACGCCATGCGTCGCCCGGCCTGCGCAGATAGCAGTCAAAACCGCCCTGTCCGGTGGAGGGCATGTGGTGCATGGCGCAAGCAGCCGCAAGACGTGCTCGGACAAGCACGCGTCCCGTACTGCTGCGAAAACGGATGCAGCCGCCCGCTGTATTTGTGCCCAGTGTGAGTATTCATGTAGAATGAGAAAACCCGAGCGCGAAGGTTGAAAAGACTTGAAAAGGCTTGAAATGGCTTGAGACTGCGGAAAATCGGCTTTAATGCGGCGTGAAAACGAGTGAATTTGCGTGAAAAGATGAAAACGGAAAACAGGGCCAAAACGCGGGTTTTGCCGGGGTTTGAGCGCCGGGCGGCGCGGATTTGAAAAATGCTTTTAACGGCTTTAAAGAGGCTTTAAAAAGAGCGTACACAAAATGCCTGAAAACCGCATAACCGTGCGGTTTAAAAGCATTTTAAAAGATTTTTGAAAGACAAAAAAAGAACCGTTCCAGAGCCAGGGATTTTCCCTCTCCGGAGCGGTTCTTTTTATATTTTAATCGGCAAAAACTTGCCGATTAAAAGTTGCATTGCCGACTAAGGTGAAAAGCAGCTTTACAGCCATAATAATAATGGTTACTATTAACAATCTTGCCGATTAAAATATGGATTTTAGAACCACTCAGGGTCTAAAATTCCTATCACTTTTCCGTTCACGCGAATGTCCTCTTTCATGGGAATCGGCTTGTATTTTTTTGTTAAGAGAAAGGAGCACGCCCTCTCCCAGTTTTTTGATATACCCCAACCCGTCCATCGTCACCACAACAATGTCTCCCGGCTCTGCTGGTTCAAAGTTCACCAAGGCAATATCGCCATCGTGGAACTTTGGCTCCATGCTGTCACCGGAGACCGGAACGGCGAAGGCTGTGCGGCGAATCAACTCGTTATCCTGCACCATGTATTCTGTAAATGATTCAGGACCCAAGTATACTCCCGATCCAGCGGCTGATGGCTGTTCCGAAATCTTCACCGGAGTCATGTTCAGAAAATCAATTGTATTATCATCCAGACTGTTAAGCTCTTTAGTATCCGGTGCATGCCGTGGAAACTTAATGACGCTTTTTTGTTTTTTCTCTAAATAGTCCAGTGTGGATTTTATGAGTTCTTTCCCGTCATCGTCTAACTTTCTGTATTTTTTTACAATTGTCTCCATCTCATCAAGGGATACGGCTTCGGTATAAACATTATGCATCTCATCCTGAAAAAGGAAATTTGCATCAACGCCTAAAACATCTAACAGAGAATATAATATTGGTTCTTTTGGATGACTTACGTTGTTCTCGTAGTTCGCAATAGCCGAACTCGTAACTCCTAATTTGTCGGCTAAATCCTTTTGAGTAAATCCACGCATTTCCCTTGCTTCTCGGATCCTCTTTCCTATACCCATAGCATTTCACCTCGCACTAGCTCTACTATAGTTTAAAATTCCCAGCGGGTCAAGAAAAAAAGTCAAGAAACTTGATAAAAGCTATTGCTTTATAAAGTATCTTGATGTATTATAATAATAACTTCAAGTTTCTTGATGTTCAAAGAGGTGATGATATGTCGATTATTGCAGAGAATACCCGCCGAATCATCAAGGAGAGAGGATTAAAAATAGGTGCTGTGGGAAAACAGGCGGGGTATCAGGGAAAGACTTTTTACAATCTTCTCTCGGGTTCAAAGGTTATCACAGATAAGGATATTCAAGCGATAGCTCGGACTTTAAAAGTTACACCAAACGAGCTTTTTGGAATTGACTACATCTCAAAAGGAGCCTAAGCATGAACTTCCACCGGGAACTAAGGAAAAGCAGCTGCCGACGGCTGAGAAAAAACTGGATTGGGAGCCGGCTGCGCATCTTGGATGTGCGTGCGCATGTGCTGATAGCCGCGCGGGCCCCGGGGTGGGAAGAGTGCCGAATAAGGTACTACCCCGCTGTGGGCCGCATCTACATCCACGGCCCCGCGGGGCAGTATATCGGCTGGGCGGACAACCTGGCGAATGCAATCGACCAGCTGGCCCGCACCGATACACGCCAAGTATTGCCCGAAAACGGGCTTTTAAACGAAAGGAGACCAGCAAAATGACACAGGAAATCAGACGCAGAAACGAGCCGCTCCTTGTGGGCGGCATGTACGGACAAGGCACCAGCCACTATCTCGTAATGGAACATCTGGACGGGTTCCTGTTCCCCGCCGTCCATCTGCGACGGCAGGACGGCTACGAACTGGATGCAGTGGGTGCGGCTTTGTACGATACGCCGCGAGGCGTGGAAATACAGTGGGACTACAGCCTGCATGGGCGCTTTGTGCCAGAGACATAAGGAGGCGACACCAATGGATGAGTTAAAAGGCAATTTTAAGGCTGCTTACGATGTGTTAAAACGCGCGGAGCGCTGCGTACTCCTCCGCAGCAAGGCGGCGAACCCATCACACACCTACGCCGTGGGCGACGTGGACAGCAACGGCCTTGTATTCGGCCTTGTGCTGAAAACAGACCCAGAGGCAGCCGTGCGGGAGTTCCGCGCACGGTCTTTCCCGAGTTGGTCGCCCTGGAAGATATCCAAGGCTTGAAACGCCCCGAAAGGCATGGAATATAGAAGCCGAAACGGCCCGGCGGGCCGTCTGCCGGGACCGGCCGCCCGGCACTGATGATGGCAGGCCAAATAAAAAAACCGCGCGAGGCGGGCGGAAAGGAGTATGCGAAAATGGAGAAAAAGCTTTGGTTCAACGCGGGTGGAAAAGTCATGATGGGTAATCAGGAACTCCCTCGGTGCAGGGTTCTTTCGATGGAAGCTCCGGGTGAACGCCGTTTTGCTCGCGTTACATTCGAAGTTGAGGTTGAAGAGTTGGACATCAAGTTCAGCGCTATTGTTTTAGAGCGTTCCGAACATCGACTTCATGAGCACGATTGTTGACGGGGCCAGTGTGACGGAACACGCCATGTCAGGTTCTCCAGGATCTTCCCACAGATGCTTGAGACTTGCTAATACTGTCATGAGATCATCTTTAGGAATTTCGGGAAGAAGAGTTGTACGCGCAGCTCTTAAGTTATTAAAGGACGCCGCTTGCTCTGGAGACATTCCCGATTTGATTCTCCGACAGTATTCCTCATATAAACGCTGCAGCACTAACCTTTGAACAGCAACCATATATATCACCTCCTAATATCAGTATAGCGCATTACAGGAGGAACAACAAGGAGATGACACCATGAATTTCAGCATGATAGATAATGAAGAAGATCGCGCAGGTTTTTTTGACGGGGTGCGTATTCCGTGGCTTTTTGGAGTAGACATTACGGAAATCCGCCCGACAGGATGCGCCAAGGTACGCATCGAGTGCAGGCTGCCGATGTGCGACACAGACGGAAAGGATGAAAATGATGACTTGTCATATTAAAGACACACTGAAAAACCAGTTCGACCTGCTCTCGCAGGCGTCCGAGACATGTGTAGACGGCGATGAACTCAGCACTCTGACGCACGCAATGCTTCAGGTCTGCGAGTTTCTTGAAAGGAGCGAGCAGGATGAGTCCGCGCAGCGCAGCCCTGATAAATGCAGCCGCACGGCGCAGATGGATCTCCATGCCGCGGACGGAAAGACAGTGGCCGCCCTGCGCAGGGGCGTGCTGGAACACGGCATTCCCGATGAGCCAATGGTGGACGATGGCGAGGAGCTGCGGCCGTGCTGGCATGGTGGGCCGTTGAATGGCGTGGGCAAGGCGTTTGAGCGGCTGATACGTGACCTTGAAGCGGCGGGCGCGCCGGCGGATTTCTTCCGGGGAAAATGTTATCAGGACGTTTTGCGCGACATTGCGGATGTGCTTCAAATCGAGAAGTTGGCAAACGAAGCCGCGCGGATGGTTGCAGGCATCACCGCCGACCGCAGCAAGAGAGATGCTGACGCATGAACGATTACGAGAAGCTGATGCAGGCGGCGGAGCCGCTGCGCAGGTATCTGGAAGCCCATTGCGGCCTGACAACTGAGGTACTGGTATCCCGCGACCGCGTGGACGTTCTGCGCTGTGAGTTCGGCATCCCGTTCAGCCGGACGATGCCGGACGAAGAAGATGAATAGCCGAAACAGCCCTTCGGGGCTGTCGTGCGGGGGCTGACCGCCCCGCGCCTGATGATGGCAGGTCTGAGGTAGGTGAAGTTTTTTGAACACAATGTTATCTGCACGCGAGGTTTCGGAGCTAACAGGCTGGCCGGTTCGCACGGTGCGATATAAAGCACAGACCGGAACACTCCCGGCAGAAAGCGTGATAAACGACCGCAACCGGAAAGAATATCTTTTCTTTCTTGAAAGCCTGCCCCGTTCGGCGCAGGAAGAACATTACGCCCGCCAGCGAGCGGAGCTGGCGGCCCCGGCGGATGCTTTGTCCGCCTCCACAGCCAAGGCGCTTAAACCGTTCGACTGCTACACCGAAGCGGAACGGGAGGAGATCGTATTCTGGAAGCGGGTGCTGGCGGACTGGGAAAAATACCGGCAGCGGGGCGGCATGAACGCCGCAGAGCTGGACAAGCGGTTCCTTGCGTATCTGGCGCTTGAGTATCCGGACCGTAAGCTGAGTATCGCCACGCTGTACCGAAAGCGCAAAGCGCTGGCGGAGGGCGATCTGGACGGCCTGGTGGATGGACGCGGCAAGGGCCGCAAGGGCAAACGCAGCATGCCAGAGCCTGTGTGGACATTTTTCCGGGGCGCACTGCTGCAGGAGACCAAGCACATGGATATCCGCGAGGCGATGCGGCAGACGGAAGAACACTTCCAGCTGACGGACCCGGACATGCTCCCCCTTCCCTCGTACAGCACGTTCCGGCGCAGGGTGCTGGAGGATATCCCGCCGCAGGTACTGTGCCTGGGCATCTACGGGGAAAAGGCGCTGAAGGATGAATTTGTCCCGTTCGTACGGCGTGACTATAACCCCATGAGCAGCAACGAGTGGTGGGTGGCTGACAACCACACCTTCGACGTGAAGACGCTCGGGGCAGACGGAAACGAGCACCGGCTGTACTTAACAGCGTTCATCGACGCGCGCAGCGGCATCTTCACCGGGTGGCACGTCACGGAAACGCCCAGTGCATACTCGGTGCTTCTGGCGCTGCGGCGCGGCATCCTGGAACGCGGCATCCCGGAGAATATCCTGACGGACAACGGCAGCGACTTCTGTGCCTGGGACGTGGGCGGGCGCGGGCACCGCAAGAAGAACGCGGAGGCCGAAGCCAACCGCCCGCCCACCATCATGGAGCATCTGGGCATCGGGTTCCACACGGCACTGCCACGAAACGCGCAGGCCAAGCCCGTGGAACGGAAATTCCTGGACGTAAAAGGCCAGTTCAGCCGCCTGTGGGCGACGTACACGGGCGGCAACGTAACGGAAAAGCCCGAATGCCTGAAAAAGGTGCTGAAGAAAGGCCATGTACCCACGGACGCGGAGTTCATCGAGGCGGTCGATATACTGATCCGCGGATTTTTCAACATGCAGCCGTACAGCGGCCCCGTGGCAGCGGACCGGAAACACATCCGCGAGGACGTATACGCCATGCGGATGGGCGTGCTCCGCAAGCCGGCCACGCCGGAGGACCTGCGCCTGATGATGATGCGCACAACGCGGCCGCAGACCGTGGGCCAGCGCGGCGTTAAAATCAAGGTGGGCGGCGTCTATCTTGAGTATTTCACACAGGACTTCCTGTGGGAATGGCAGAAGAAAAAGGTATATGTGCGGTACGACCCAGACCATCTGGAAAAGTGCTATGTATACGACACAGACGGCAACCGGTTTATCTGCGAGCTGCCGCTGGACCAGCGCCTGACGATGGAATGGGGTGCAACGGGCGAGGAAGTGGCGGAGGCCGCGCGGTATGTGCGCCAGTACACCAAACGCACCAAAGAAGCCACGGAGGCTGCGCGCGTGCCGGGCTTGGACCAGCAGGCATTGATGGAAAACCGGCTGGCGGCGGCGCGGCAGCGCATGGACGGGTACACACCGCCCAAATCCAGAGCGCCGATCCGGCTGGTGCGGGCAGAGGATATGAACACGGAGCCGCTGCAGGCAGCAGCCAGCGGCGCGGGCGCGGACGTTTTCGTCCTGGCGCGCGCGGCGGAGCGGCGAAACAAAGAAACGGAGGAATGACACAATGGCAAACGAACAGCTTCGGGAACGGTTGGCGCGCTACATCGACCAGTACAAGGACGATAAGGAATCCGGCGTCAATATGGGCACCGTGGGCCTTGCAATGGGCTACAAGAGCGGCGCGGCGGTCGTATCCGCCTATCTGTCGGGGACGTATAAGGGGCGCGTGGATACTTTGGAGGCGCGTCTGGAGGAATATTTCCGCAACGTGGAGGCACGGACAGAGCAGGACAGCAAGCTGGCGGACATCCCGATGCCGAAGGAATATGTGAAGCTCTCCATCTCGGAACGTGTGTTCACCAGCATCCGGCTTGCCCATATGCGCGGCAGCATCGTGGCGGTGGTTGGCGATTCCGGTATCGGGAAGACCAAGGCCGCGCTGGAATACAACAGCGTGTACCCCAGCTCCAGCTATTACCTTGAGGCGACGCCTGTAAACGGGAATCTGCGGAGCTTCCTGCGGGCCCTGTCCGCGGAAATGGGGCTGCCGGACGGCGGGAGCAATCTGGACCTCGAAAACCGCATCAAGGAGCATCTGCTGGGGATGAACAAAGTGCTGATCATTGACGAAGCACAGAACCTGAAGTTCACAACCATGGAAATGCTGAAAAGCTGGAGCGACGGCGACCAGCGCAAAGGGCTGAAGGGCGCGGGGCTGGCGCTGATCGGCAACCCGGACATTGAAAGCCAGATGCAAAGCCCGAAATACGACCGCCACCGCAACCGCAGGGTACACGTTGAAAAATGCTGGCGGAACAGCATCACGAAAGACGATGTGCGGCTCCTGTTCCCCGCGCTGGCGAAAGAGGGGCACGAAAAGGAGTTTGACCTGATGTACGGCATGTGCCGGAGCTGGAGCGCTGTGCGCGGCGCGGTGTATGCATATATCAACGCTGCGGACAGCTGCCGCGAGAGCGGCGTGGAGATGGATTACAACGCTCTGTTCAAACAGGCGCAGACCATCAACCCGACGATCGGCGCGGGACGGATTTAAAAACGGGTTACAGGAGGTTTAAGCGGATGTTTAACAGGATGAAAACAGTTGTGACATTCGCGGCCGGAGCCGTGGCGGGGCTGATGCTGGCGGCATGCCTGACGGTGCAGGGTTCCCGTCCCGGCGTATTCGGCGGCGAAGCCCTTATCCTGCCGCTGATGGCGCTGCTGTTGTATGTGGGCTACGAGGCCGGGCGGCTGTCCACGCTGGCGCAGGCGGAGCAGCGGCGGCGCAGGCGCCGGGCCGGGCCGCCGTACCGGGTAGAGCGTGGTGACGAATAAGGGATGCAGGATGGTGACGCCTTGTGACCGGAGCTGCCGCGGGCAAAGCTGCTGCGGGTGCTGCGGCTCCCCGCCGGGCCTGCACCAGACGGGGACGCTGTGGCAGCCCTATGATGAGGGGTGCTGCCACCGTACGCAGAAAGACCAGCCGCTGGCCTGCATGCACCTGCAGGGCCGATTGCGGCGGGAGTGGATGCAGGATATAGAGGAGGAAGACACAGATGATGGAACTGATAAGCAACATATTCCCGAAGATATCGATGATGCTTGGCGCGCTGGTCATTGTATGCCTGCTGTGCGGCTCAGCGCTGGCGGCCGTCCGGTGGACATTCTATAAATGGGAACGGCTGATCCGTATGCACGACGGCATAATGATTCTATTTGAATACCGGGATCACCGCGATGAGTTCCTTGCCTGGCGCGAAGAACAGAAAAAATAGCCGGGGCCATCTGGCCCCACCGTAATGCAGCCGCGCCGATGGCGCGCCGGTCACAAGCCCGGAAAAATGCAGAGTGCGGCGAAGGAGGTGAAACAGGCCGTGACGAAAGATGGGTGGTACAAAGCGCACGGGATATGTCCAACTTGCGGCTGCAGAGATGCGGCCCCTGGACGGGTGCAGTGTCCGGAATGTCTCGAAAAAAGAGCGGCTGAAGGCAGTGCAGAGACGGAAAAAGGAAAGCCCGGAGCAGAAAGAATACCACAACCGGCACCGCCAGCGAAGAACAGACCTGCTGCACGCCTTCGGCGTCTGCGTAAGATGCCAGCGGCGGGACGCTGCCCCCGGACGCGCACAGTGCGTGTACTGCCTTGCCCGCAGCCGCCGGTACATGCAGTCCCGGTTGAGGGAGAAAGGCGTCATGCCGCGTGACATGCTGGGATGGCCGGGAATATGCAGCCGATGCGGAAAGCCGACAGATACGCAGGAAGCGCACAAATTGTGCCCCGCATGCCGGGAAGCATCGCAGCGTTCCATGGAAATTGCCCGCAACAGCCGCACGGAAAAGAATTGGTTTGCGCGCACGCACTCGCTCATGGCGTGGGGCAAACCATAGGAGGTGGAAACAACGGAAAAGCATGAAGAAAAGGTGTCGGAAATTCTGGCCCGCGCCGCGAAGTTGCTGAACGACGCCCCAAAAGTATACGAAACAAATTTCGAGCTGATGAAAGAGCAGGATGCCCTGCAGCAGGATCTGCTGCATAAGCTGGAAATCGAAAATCTTACGCGGGATGAGCGTGCGAAGCTGGCTACAGAGCTGCGCGACTGCCGCAGGCTCCGGCGTAAGTACAAGGACGTTGTGGAGGAGCTGGAGCCCATTGCAGGGTATTGCGGGACCGCAGCCGGAATGCAGGCGGTAAAGCAGTTGTCCCGGTTTGTGGGCGAGCTTCGGAAGGTGGAAAACTACCACCAGAACCGGCACTACGTCCCCAGATCCGGGCGTGTCAAAGGAGAAAGTCAGGATGCTGAGTGAACAGGATAAAAGCGAGATCCGGAAGTCGTACAGAAACGCAATCGACCCGCGCCAGCAGGTGAAGATCCTGTCACAGCTGTATCTGGTGAGCCGTGAGGAAATTCTGGACATACTGGGGCCGCTTTCCAAGTCCGCCCGCCCAAAACCGAGCCGGAAGGGCCAGCCGAGACGCATCTATGCGCCGGAGTTCAAGGCAGAGGCAATGGAGCGCCTGCGCTCCGGAGAATCTTTCCGGCGGGTGGCTGAGGATATGGGCGTCAATGTACGGACTATGGCTACGTGGGCCTATCAGATGCGAAGAAAGGAACGAGAGAAAAATGCCAAACTGTAAGTTTTGCGGCAAGCCCGTAAAATCCACACGCGTGATGCACGCGCACTGCTGGGAGCAGAAAGTCATGGAGCTGATGGAAACTGTCTGCGACAGCTATTGCCGCTGGCCGCTTGAGTGCCGGAGCTCTGAAGAACTGGAAGAAAATCACTGTAACGACTGCGTGCTGATCCAAGCGCTCAACCTCGGGCTCTAACGTCCGAGGTTCATGCGGAGCCGCGGCCCAAGAGGGCCGGCGTGGCTGGTCGTAACGGCAGCTCCGCGCCAAAAGCCCCGCCCGGGACGAGAAAACCGGGCGGGGGTCTTTAAAGGAATATGGCACGGCATGGCTTACCGTACCACATGTACAGGATACCACGGCCCGGCGGCCGTTTCAACTCTGTTTTTTTTAGGAGCGTGATAGGATTGACCATTCATCAATGGCGCAGCCTGCGCCGCAACCGAAGATGCAGATACTGCGCACATTCCCGTGTCTTTCATGGCCGAGATGGAGACCTCTATTTCTGCGAGGCCAAAGGAAAGCTCGTGTATGAGGGCCTGCCCCGCTGCTTCTGCCAAGTATACACGGTGGAGGAGGATTCCTGATGACGTTGAAAGATTGTACCAAGGCGGAGCTACTGTGGATTATCGACCGGCTGCGCAATCGTGGTTTGTACCGGCTGGATACTATCATCTCCATCGCTTTGAACGATTTAGAATATCAGCGTGAACAAAAGAAGCTGGATGAAGCCGACCGATTGAATGAGGAGTCCGCACGACTTCGGCAACAGGCGGCGGAGCTGCTGACGCCATACGAAGGCAAGTCCATCCTGGACGTCCCGGCAGATGTGCTTGACCATGCGTCTGCCATCCTTGAGGAAGCGCAGACGCTGGATAAGAAATGGAACAGGCTCATGAAGCTGTGAAAGGAGTGTTCTATACCATGGAACAAATAGACATGACAAAATATCTGCCCTGCACTGCCCGTCTGGTGGGCGGCACACTGTACATACTGGACAGCGAGGGGCGTGTGCAGCGTCGCCTGGACCCGCTGGAAACGGCCATCAAGTGGTTCCAGATGAGCAACGACGCCTTCTATGCACTGTACGGCGTGAACTGGGTCCCGAAAGAACCGTACTATTCGCAGGCGCGCCGGATGGTACATTCGGGAGGCGGCAGCCATGCGTGAGGCGGCCTGCGGGGACGGTAAAGGGCATACATTCTCGTGGGCGCTTTGGTACGGCGGCGGTCGTGCGGCAAAGTACGCACCAGTGGAAGAGGCCAAAGTAAAACGAAAAATGCCGCATCCGGGGCTGTGCCCCGGCCGTAATGCAGCCCCCCTGTCCTTTCGGGCCGGGGCCGGTCCCAAGCCCGGAAAATGCAGAGGGCGGAAATTTTTGAAGGGATGTGGATACATATGGCAAGAAAAAAGCTACACCGGGAGCCTGTGCTGAAGGATTGATCGGAAGTGAACGACGCACTGCGCAGCATCCACGAGTACGAGCATGCGCTGACGGAGATGGGCGTGGACATGTCGCGGCGGATCGACGCCGTGAAGGCTGAATACACCAAAAGCGCGGAGCCTTTGCAGAAGCGTGTCAAACAGCTGGAAACGGACGTTCAGGAGTATGTGGAGGCACACCGGGAAGATATGGCCGGGAAAAGCCGCCAGCTGACGTTTGGGCGTGTAGGATTTCGGCAGTCCACGCGGTTGATTTTGGCGAATGCGAAGGTCCCGCAGGCCATCGCCACGCTGCTGGCCATGGGCCGCAGGGAGCTTGTAAAAACAGAGCAGAAGCTGGACAAAGAGGCGCTGAAGCAGCAGCCGGAGGAAGTTCTGGAGGCCGTAGGGGCGTACCTGAAAACCACAGATGAATTTTTCTACGACACGGACGACGCCGTGCCGGAAGAGTAACAAGGAAGGAGGCGGCCGGGATGGGTGCGCTGGATGTAAGCAAGGGAACGGTAAAAAGCATCTATGCCCTGGGTGCAAAGCTGGGGATGGTGGAACGTGGCGGAGGCCATGCGGACGCGCTGCACGCGCTGGTACAGGGCCTGACCGGCAAAGAAAGTATCACTGCATTGACCCCGGCCGAAGCGCAGGCGGTGCTGGCGGAGCTGCGGCGGCGCAGCGCCCCGGCGGCCGTACCGCAGAAAAAGCGGGCACGGAAGTACGAGGTGCTGCCGGGCGGGCTGAGCGAGGGGCAGCAGAAAAAGGTCTGGTACTTAATGTTCCAGCTTGAGAAGTTCGACCCAGCGCCGGAGGGCGTACAGCTGCGGGACAGGCTGTGCGGGCTGATCAGCAGGCAGTTCGGCGTGACGGCATTCCCTACGCAGCCATTCCGCTTCCTCACATTCGCACAGGGCAATGCACTGATCGAGGGGCTGAAAAGTCTGACCGAGCGCAAGGAGCGGGAGTATCTGCACAGCGACCAATATCGCCGGAATCAGGAGGCGCCGGAAAATGAGGAATGAGCTGCTGAACGAGTTGGAGCTGGAAGACCTGCAGGGCGAAGCACGAGATCTCGCGGAAACCATCGGCATGGATGCATTCCGGCGGCTGGTGGATGTGTACGGCGGCACCGGCCGGGTATATATCCCGCAGGCGGATAAGCTCCTGATTCCTATCCGTGACAGACTGATCCGTGATGAGTACAACGGTTCAAACGTCTATGCACTGTGCAAAAAGTGGAATCTGAGCGAGGGATATATACGCGGGATCGTGCGTGAAAAAACAGAACAGATACGGCGCGCCCCGCTGGATGAGCAGTGTGCGCTGTTCGATGTGTGACTGTTTTGCTGTAAAATCTGAGTGGAACAGTCTATAAAAGATAAGGTATGATGAACTCACAACGAGGGCATCGTGCCTTATCTTTTTGTATTTCGGAGGAAATCACAATGACGTTCGACGCCGGAACCTGGTGGCTTCTGACAGTCATCGTAACAACGGTGGTAGGTTTGGTGGGCTTTTTGTTTGGCCGATCAGTGTTTCGGCAACTGGATGAAAACCGGGCAGATATCAAAGAAGTGCGCGAGAACTATACCCCGCGCACCGACCACCAGAAGGACCTGGAAGCGGTGCGCCGTGAAATGAAGGAAATGCGCACAGAAATGCGTACGGAGATCCAGGCTATGTCCGCCGATGTCAAGGACATCAAGGAAAACGGCATCCGACGGGAAGAATTTCTGCAGAGCCAGCTGAAGCTGGAAAACAAGCTGGACCGTCTGATGGAGTTCATGATGAAGCAGGGAGGCAACTGAGATGGACGAAAATGAACTGCGCCGAAAAATGCAGGCCGGAGAGCTTGCGGCCAATAACGGAACTGTGATGCGCACACTGGCCATCGCGGGCTGCGATTTCAAATTTTTAAAGCTGAAGAGCCTGCTGCTGGCGCTGGCGGGCGGCATGGACCGGATGGCGCTGTGCAGCAGCATCAACTACCTGGCGGACAGCGGATACCTGCAAGTGCGATGCATCGAGGACAAGGCTCCGTCCAGCGTTTCGGACGCAGAGCTGGAGGAACTTGAGGTCAAGCTGACGCCGCGCGGCATCCAGCTGCAGCGCTGCGTGAAGAAAGACCCGCTGGTGGATATGTAGGAGGGCTTGAGGATGCGCGGAAAAAACAGGAGCCGCAGCACCATATCACAGCTGCCGCCCGAGGTCCGCGACGTCGTGGATGAGATGGTGAAAGCGACGAACACCTGCACGCTCGCGGATATTCAGAAGTATCTGGCGAGCCTGGACGTCACACTGAGCCTGCAGGCAATCAGCACCTACAGCAGAAAGCTGCTGGCCTCGCTGGAGGATATCCGTGTGACAAACGAGCGGATGAACGCCATGGTGCGGGAAGCGGCGAAGTATCCGGAGCTGGATTTTTCCGAGGTGATCAACCGGGTGGCGGGGCAGAAGATCCTGGACGCCATCCTGTCGAAGCCGGACGAAGAGTGGAACGATATCGCGCTGGATAAGCTGCTGCGGGAGATGAACGCGCAGACAAAGGCTGTGGCGTACGCCCGCAGGCTGGACATTCAGAGCAAGGATGACACGCAGGCCGCCATGGGCGAGCTGAAGGCGGAGTTCTTCTCAGCCCTTGGTACGGAACATCCGGAGCTGTACCGGCAGCTCGTGGCGGCGCTGGAGCGCCGGCAGAAAGGGGCGCAGCGCGGATGAATTGGTACGCACTGCAGGTCCTGACCGGGACGGAACGGGACGTATGCACGGCGCTGCGGCGCAAGGGTGTGTGTGCCCGCGCCCCGGCCCAGCGGATGGAGATACGGCGGCGGGGCCAGTGGCAGACCGAGGACCGGCTGCTGCTGCCGGGATATGTGTTTGTGGGCGCGGACTATAACGCGGCGTTGTTCCATCTCGTTTCCCCTGTCCCCGGCGTCATCCGGTGGCTGGGGCTGGAGCACGGCGAGCCGCAGGCACTGGACACTCGGGAGGCGCTGCGGTGGCGGCTGGACAGTGACGAGACGCTGGAGCCCAGCCGGGTGCTGTTTCACGCAGACGGCACGTGGCACGTTCTGGACGGCCCTCTGGCGGCGTTTGCAGGCTGCCCGGTGCGGATGGAGCGGCGGCAGCGCCGGGCGTATGTGACGGCGGAGCTGGGCGGCGTGGCCCGGCGGGTGCGGTTCGGCGTCATCCCTGTGGACGGTGATGCGCAGTGAAGCGGAAAGACCCGCGGCGCGAACTGGCACGGAAGCTCTCCGGCGCGAAGCTGAAGGAGCCGCCGGAGCTGTGCACGCGGTGCGTGTGGGCCATGCATGAGAGCGGCTGCCCGGTTTGCCCCTTCCCCCGCTGCGTGCGGCGCAGCACACCGGGAAATGTGGAAAAGTTGAAACCGGTGTGAAAACTCGTTGAAAACCTGTTTTTAAGCAGGAGTTTAAAAAGCTTTTAAAGCGACAAGAAAACCGGGCGTGAAACAGGGTCGATTCGTCCCCTGCGGATGGTCTGGCAGGCATAGCGGCAAAAAACCGGGCGGAAACGGCCGGATGGCGAAGCGCGCCCGGCGAAAAACGGATGCTGCATCCCGCCGCTATGACATATATGCTTTTAAGCCCGGAATAAATGCTTTTAAGAGCTTTTAAAAGAGCAGGGATATATCAAGCCATATAGCAATACAAAACGGCGCGCAGGCCCTTCTCGGGGCCTGTTTTTTCGTGCCGGAAAGGAGCAGCGCATGAAACGGACCCCTCAAAGCAGCATAACCGCCCTTTTGGAGGGTGTTGAGCAGGCAAAACAGAAAAAGGAATTTAACATTTTAAAAGATTTAAAAACGCTGCATGCACAGTATACCAAGATAAATAAGCGGGACTACCTCGCGCTGCTGGATAAGCTGGTGGAAAAATACAGCACGGACGAAGCGGCGGTGATCCACGCGGCACTGCTGAAAAAATGCCAGGCCGGCGATATGGACGCGATCCGGCTGTGGACGGAGCTGCAGAAAGAGAGCGGCAGCGGCGCGGCGGAGGTGAACATCGTTGACAGCATATAGCCGCCCGGCGGTGACGGTCGATTTGAAGAACGTGATCGGGCCGGGGTTCTATGCTTCGCACCGGGCCGTCCGGGAGCAGCGGGCGCATACACTGGTGGAGGAAGGCGGGCGCGGCAGCCTGAAAAGCTCGTTCTGCAGCGTGGAGATCGTGCTGTGGCTTCTGAAGTGGCCGCAAAGCCACGCGCTGGTGATGCGGCAGATGGGAAACACGCTGGAGGACAGCGTGTACTCGCAGATGCTGTGGGCTGTCGCAAAGCTGGGGCTGTCAGAGCATTTTCTGGAGAAAAAGAGCCCACTTCGCCTCATTTACAAGCCCACGGGCCAGACCATCTATTTCCGCGGCCTGGACGATGAGATGAAAATTAAGGGTATCAAACCGAAGTTCGGATACATTGGCTGCCTGTGGTTCGCGGAAGCGGACCAGCTTCGCCGGGGCGAAAACGCGGTGCTGAGCGTGAAGCAGTCCGCGTTCCGCGGCTCGGGGAGCAACCCGACCTTAACACTCATCAGCTTCAACCCGCCCGCCAACGCGCGGAACTGGGCCAACCGGTACGCGCGGGAGCAGCAGCCGGGCAAGCTGGTGCATCATTCGTCGTATCTGGATGCGCCGCGGGACTGGCTGGGCAAGGAGTTCCTGGACGGTGCGGACTGGCTACGGAAGACAAAGCCGCTCAAATACCGGCACATGTACCTGGGCGAGATGGTGGGCAGCGGCACACAGGTGTTCGACAACATCTTGAGCCGGAAGATCACGGCGAAGGAGATCGCGGGCTTCGACAACATCATCAGCGGCGCGGACTGGGGGTACTACCCCGACCCGTGGGTGTTCATCCGCACGTATTACCATGCCGCTACCCGTACGCTGTATATTTTCGACGAAGCGCGCGGCAACAAAATGCAGAACGCGGTCACGGCGGAGATCGTTAAAGGAAGGGTCGCGCCGGGCGAGCTGATCCTTGCGGACCTTTCGGACGAAAAAAGCCTGTGCGGATTACCGCAGCTACGGCCTGCGGTGCTGGCCCGCCAGGAAAGGGCCGGGCAGCCGTGAGCTGGGCGTGCGGTGGCTGCAAGGCCTAAACGCCATTGTGATCGACCCGGTAAAATGCCCGTGCGTGCTGCAGGAGTTCCTGGAATGGGAGTACGAGGTAGCGCCGGACGGCACGGTGCTGGGGACTTTGATGGACGCAAACGACCACGGTATCGACGCGGCGCGGTATGCCTGCAGCCGCATCTGGCAGAGAAAGGGCGCGTAAAGCATGAAGCTGAAGGACTGGCTGCTGAAGAAGTACCTGCCCAGCTGGGCGGTGCTGGAATACGGCGACGCGCTGGCGGCGGCGCAGAAGCGTGTGCGGGAGCTGGAGGCGGAAAACCGCACGCTGCGGGCATACATCAACGGCGTGGAGCGCGGGCTGCGGGCAAAGCAGCCGGAAATTCGGATCGAAAGGAGTGACGGCGGATGAACGCAGTCGTAAGGGCGCTGTTTGACGACGCCGCCATCACAGGGGCGCAGGCGGCGGGGCTGAAGGACACCAGCACAGCGGCTATGCGGGCGGCGGTGCGGGAGTGGTTCGAGCTGTTCTTCATGCGTGAAGCGGTGAAGGGCAAGGACGAAGACCCGGCGCAGCGCATCCCCTACACCATCACCAACAAACTGACAAAGGCTTGTTTTGCGGAGTACGATTCCGGCTTTACGGAAAACGGAACCGGAAAAACGGCGTGGCTGGACGGACAGCGCAGCCTCATTGACGCCGAAAAGCAGGACGTGCTGCAGTGGGTCATGGTGGGCGGCGAAGGCTTTTTGAAGCCTGCACCGGACGGCACGGGGCGGCTGGCCTACCATGTGGTAAGGCGCGACTGCTACAACGTACTGGCCCGCGGGCCCCGCGGCATCACGGACGTGCTGATGAGCGAGCGAAGCCGGGCGGGCTCCGACTACTACACGCTGCTGGAACGCCGGACTGTGGACGGCAGCGGGTATCTGACCATCCGGTACAAGCTGTACACCTCGAAAAACAGCAGCACCCTGGGACAGGAGGTGCGGCTGGACAGCCTGCCGCAGTATGCGGCGCTGGCCCCGGAGCACACCTACGGCGTGCCCTTCGGCGGGCTGGGCATGACCTACATCCGCATGCCGATGGCAAATAACGTGGACGGGAGCCCGGACGGCGTGAGCGTGTACGAGGGCGCGGTGCAGCTGATCCACAACATCTACAAAAATGAGTACCAGCTGGGGCGTGAGTTCGAGCTGGGGCGCAGCCGGATCGTGGCCAATGCGGACAAGCTGATGACGCCGGACCCGGAGGGCGGCGTGATGCGCCTGAAGGACGACGTGTTCGTCGGGCTGGACGGCGACACCAACGATAAGGGCCTGACCATCTTCTCCCCCACGCTGCGGGATGAGAGCTTCGAGCGGCGCAAGCAGAGCTATTTAAAGGCGTGTGAAAATATCATCGGCCTGAAACGCGGTATATTGTCGGACGTGGAGGCTGTGGAGCGCACGGCAAAGGAGATCAGCAGCAGCGAGGGCGACTACAGCCTGTCGATCATGGACCTGCAGCGGATGTGGTACGACGCACTGTTTGAGACGCTGCGCATCACGGACCTGTGGGGCCAGGCGCTGGGGCTGTGCGACGCCCAGGCGGTGGACCTGGAGCAGCTGCTGAGCGTGAGCTGGGGCAACGGCGTTTTGTACGACGCAGACAAGGACTGGGCGGACACGCTTTCGATGGTGGAGGCCGGCCTGCTGAAGCCGGAACTGGCGCTGGCGAAAAAATACGACCTGCCCTGTGAGACGCCGGAAGACCTTGCGGCCATCCGGGAAAAATATATGCCGGAAATGGTCCAGCTGACCGCCCAGGCCGGGCTGAGGTGACGCCATGGCACTGATGCCGGAAGAGATCGACGGACTGCGGGAATTGATCCTCGCCGTTTACGGCCCCGTCACGGAAGAGCTGCTGCGCGATTTATGCCGGTGCATTACCGCTGCCGGACAGATATCGTCCGGCGATGAATACAAGCTTTCTGCTGGCAAAAAGCCTTGCCGGAGCGGACGATGTGATCGCGGACACGCTGCGCAGGCAGACGGACCTCACCGACGACGCGGTGGAGCAGCTGATGCGCTGGGCCGCCGAGAAGACCGCGCCGCTGGAGGAAAACGAAAGCCTGCGGAACATTGCCGAAGCCTATGTAAAGGTGACGCGCAAGGAAGTGGCCAACGTGCTGGGCCAGCTGGCCGCGGCGGATGTGGACGGCCGGGTGTATCCTATTAAAGATGTATACCGGCGCACGATGGACTATGTGTTCCGGGAAGTATCCAGCGGCGCGAAGACGCCGGAGGAGGCCGTGCGGCGTGCCACGCTGCGCTTGTGGCAGCGCGGCATCCGCACCGTCGACCGCTCGGACGGGCGCACTTTTTCCGTGGAGTTCATGGCACGCCGGGCGATCATGTCCAAAATGGGAGAGATGACGGCGGCCATCAACGAGAAGCATCACGATGACGGCGGGTGCGACGGGTGGGAGATCAGCGCGCACAGCGCCAGCGCTCCGGACCATGAGCCCTATCAGGGGCGGCAGTACAGCGATAAGGAATACAAGCGGCTGAACAGCCGCCTGCAGCGGCGCATCGGCACGCTGAGCTGCAAGCACATCGCCTGGCCCATCAAGCTGGGCGTGGACAGCCCCCAGTGGACGGAGGAGCAGCTGACGGAGATGGCGCGGGAAAACGCGAAGGGCATCACCTACGAGGGCCGCCATTACACCCAGTACGAAGCCACACAGCAGCAGAAGGCGCTGGAGAACAGCATCCGGCAGTGCAAGGACCGTATTGCCGCGGCGCAGGAGGAGGGCAAGCTGGGCAGCGGAGAGCTGCGCAGCAGCCGCATCCTTTCTGCGGCAGCTGAACGCGGAATACAAGCGATTTTCGGCTGCGGCCGGGCTGCGCACCGCGCCGGAGCGGCTGCGGGCGGCTGGGCTGGGCCGGGCACTGAAACCGGACGGCACGCTGGAAATGCCGCGTCCTGCGGGCACGCTCACAGGCAGCGGCGGCAAGCTGGATGTGGAAGAAGCCCGGAAAAGCTATTCTGCGTATCTTGACACCTTGACGGATGCGCCGGAAAAGAATATGGTATGGTTAAGACATTTTACGGAAAAAAGTCCGACCGGATACGAAGAAGATCCCACACTGGCCGCCCGTTTGCATATTCGGCAAAAAAAGATAAAATTTTGTACAACCCGAATGCCCCCGGCTTTGCGGAAATGGATTTCGATTTTGCCAACACTCATGAAAACGCACACCGCGCGGACGTGATGCATATGAGGTCATACAGAAGCGAAGGCTTTAAGCGTGCCGTCCAGCTTGCGGGCGAAAGGGTTTTGAAAAACATGGAGGGCTATCAACGTGTGGCGCAAAGTGTACGCAGTAAATCGTTGAAGGATGTGTTCAGCGCATTGAGCGCGGGAAAGCTATATACACAGTTTGGTCATTCAGTCGAATACTGGGAAAGAAACCCGTCCTTTACATTCACGGAGATTTTCGCTGAATTGTTTACTATGGAAACGCAAGGCGATGCGGATCTGTACTTTGTGAAAACACTTTTCCCAGAGCTGTGGGATGAATACCAGAGACTGTTTTAGGAGGAATTTCTGATGTCTTTGCCTTTTGTACCGGGCATTGCTGAGCGCATGGAAGAATTGGGCTATGACCAACTGCTTCGGGCGTATGAGGATAAATACGGAAAGAAGTATCCGCCGTTCCGCATGGAGGTACACAAGGAAGGCGGTCTCGCCTACATGGAAGAGCTGCGCGCACAGTTCCCCGGTGAAAATCTGGATGAGCTCATTGAGCGATACACCGACCGCAGGAGCGAGGAAGAAAAGCGCGCGGAGCTGGATGCTCTGGTGGATGAACTGGTGCACCGGCAAAACCGGCACGCGCCCTGACCTGCGTTTAAACGGCTGTTTAAGCGC
>VOFH01003462.1_pt1 | contig 145196 bp, 108 predicted proteins | sample 5384091 | NCBI WGS metagenome assembly VOFH01 (sample SAMN12384727, study PRJNA508395) | human gut metagenome | isolation source: healthy gut G | host: Homo sapiens
AGAGCGGCACTTTGAAGCTCTTTGAATATTTTTTTTTCGTTCAGCCAACTGAATAGCGCTTCAATGGGTTCCCTGACAGATGAAACGGCTTGAGAATAAATGTCATCAGCGGCCTTGCTTCTCTGCTTCTCTTCTTCAGGAGCCCCTTTGATTGACTTGACGGGAGCGTAGAACTCATTGGCCTTATCGCGTCTTTCCTGCTCCCAGTAGTCATTGCTTCGGTATATCTTGTCAGCGAAGATCTTCTTGTTGAAAAGATCCGGCATGCATTCGCTCTGGAAGACCTTCAGGTCATTCTCGGAGGCAGGAGAGAGCGCTATCTGGCACGGATGAGGAAGATGCCCTTTCCTGCGATATCCTACCATGTGAAGCTTTAGTCCATGATAGTACAGGTTCTTGGTGGAACAGTATCCTTTGTCTGCGATATCTCTGGCGACCTTGCCTGTACGGTTTCTTCCGCAGCATGTGATTATCGGCATCGAGTCAACAATCACGGTATCATCCTGACAGTCAGAAGGCCTGAACATCCTTAATAACTGCGAGGACAGTTCCCTAACAGCACCGGCCATCCTGTTGAGACGGTAATTGAATGTCTGATAGGACACCAGGTTCGGGAACCAGTCGCGCAAGTACTCTTTAGCGAAGTTGTGAATATCCTTGATGAGGGTGTACTTCTGCTCATGACCGACAAAGAAATAAATCGTGAGGATTTCCTCGTCGGAGAACAACGGTTTCGAATTATTGCTGTATCTTTGGCAATGGTATTTGAGGCTTTGTTCGTACATATCGCAGATATACATATAGATTTTTATTAGTCTATACTCTTTGTCCTTGGGAATCATAACAAGCAAAAAATAGGGGTATTTTTTACTTTAAGTTACTGATTTCCAAGGATTTTACAAGTATTTCCATCCCTTAATTTTCAAATATTTACAACTAATTCCGAGGCTTAAATGACCTCGGTTAAACTTATAAATCACAGCAGTTCAACTGCTGATTGGAATTAATTATTCGTATTGTTTCGAATTATCAGCCAAAGGTAGTAAAATTAATTGTAAAAAGAACAGAATAAAAGTAAAAATATACGCACGCTTCGCCCCCCCCCTAATCCCCGCCGGGACGGGAATTTACCGGAAAGGCGGCGGAATCCGGCCCACGCTACAATTTCTTCACCCGCGCCAGTTCGATGCGCGAACGCGTCGTACGGAGAATCCGCAATTGCAGGCCGCCGATGAAAACCGTCTCCCCGGCGGTGGGAATACCCTCGTAATTGAAGATGATGAAACCGGCCAGCGTGTCGTATTCCTTGCTCTCCTCGATGCCGAGGTTGTATTTTTCATTCAGGTATTTCACCTCCAGGCGGCACGAGAGAACATACTCGTCGGGGCCGACCTGCTTTTCGGTGAGGTCCGGAATGTCGTGCTCGTCCTCGATCTCGCCGAAAATCTGCTCCAGCACGTCTTCGAGCGAAATGACGCCCGCCGTGCCGCCGAATTCGTCGATCACAACGGCGATGTTCGAACGGTGCTTGATAAAATTCTCCAGCATCAGCTGCAAAGGCATGGTCTCGGGCACGAAATTGACCTCCATCATCACGTCGGCGATCTGCCGGGGCCGCGTGAAAAGGCTTTTCGAATTGACGTAGCCCACGATGTTGTCGATCGACTTGCGCCAGACGAAGATACGCGAATATTTCGAGTCGACGAAACGCGCCGTGAGCTGTTCGATCGAGGTGTCGTCGATGTCCACGGCCTCGACGTCCACACGCGGAACCATGCAGTCCCTGACGCGCAGGTCGGCGAAATCCAGCGCGTTCTGGAAGAGTTTCAGCTCGTTGTCCGGTTCCGAATGCTGCTCCGGGCTGTTCGTGTCGAGCAGCGCCGCAAGGTCCTCGCGGTCGAAACTCGGAGTGATGTTCCGCTCCTCGACGCGGCGGCCCAGAAGGTGCAGAATGCCGTGGGAAAGCAGCGTCGTGAAACGCGCCACCGGATAGAGTACGATGTAGAAAAAATAGATCACCGGCGCCAGCGCGCGGTAATAGAAATTGGGATTGTTCCTGAAAATCGACTTGGGGAGAAACTCGGCGAAGAAGATGATGATGACCGTCGAAACGGCGGTGTCCACGGCGACCGAGCCGCTCCGGGCGAGCTGCTCCCACCCCAGCGAGGCATAGATGCTGCGCAGAAGCAGCGACATCGCCAGCGAATAGACGACCAGTGCGATGTTGTTGCCCACGAGGATCGTGGTGATATACTGCCCCGGATGGCGGGCGAAAACCTCGGCAATCTGGTCGAACATGCGGTTCTGCTTGCGGTCGATCTCCAGCTTGAGACGGTTCTTGCTCGTAAAGGCAATCTCCATCCCCGAGAAAAAAGCCGACAGCAACAGCATTACGACAATCAGGACGACGGTGGTGAGCATCGCTTTCAGTTTTTGAGTTTGGGTTCGACGGAAACCTGCTCCTCCCGGGAGCCGTCCAGCATTTTCAGCGGCCGGCGCTCAACTTCCGCCTCGGGTCTTCCGACCTGCCTTTCAGCCGGTCCGGCGGGAATCTCCCGGGCCGGAGCGGCCCTCCCGGATTCGGACGTCCGGACGGCGGACCGACTGTCGGAGGGCCGGCTGTCGGAGGGTTTCGGAACCGGGCGCACGGACGTGGAATCCGTGGCCGCAGAGTCGGCGCTCTGCTTCATCTCGACCTCCATACGGCCCTTCATGCGGCGAAAACGCCAGTCCTTGAACTCCTCGTCCGATTCGAAACCTTCGCCGATGAAGACATCGCGGCCGTTGTTCTGCACGATCTTCGAATCGACGTTCGAATAGATTTTCTTGGTCCGCGCATTCCAGAACAACTGCTGGGTGTAGAGGGTCTTGCCGTCGGATTTCTCGACGACGACGTTGCCCTTGGCCTCCCACAGTTCGCGGTTCTCGTAATAGATGGCGTAGTTGGCCGTCAGCACGGCGTCCACCGTGGTCAGCGAATCGTTCTGGTAGGTAGTGATCTTCACGCCCTTGCGGAATTCGCGGTAAGGTTCGCGGGCCAGCGAATAACCTTCGAGCAGCGGCGTGACGAAATGGTACGACCGGCGGCCGTTCTGCGACATCACGACCGAAAGGTCCTCGCTGTATTCGGTCATCATCGTCTCCTCGGAAGCCGACGCGCGGCCCGCATCCTTGTCCGCACACGAGAATAGCAAGATAGCACTCCCCGTCACGGAGAGTGCTACCCTGATCGTTCTTGTCATGCGTTTTCCCATCGAAGCCTGTCGGGAGCGTGTTTTTTAGCGGGCACGGACGGTGGTGGTGATACCGGCGGCCGTTCCGCAGGTCACCGTATAGCGCGCACCCTCCTGCAACTCGTTGAAGAAGCACTCCTCCGAGCTGGGGAAAACCGAACGGAACTTGCCGAGGGAACTCTTGGCGTGCTCCATGTACTCCGAATCGGCCGGGAGCAGCTCGACCGCCTTGGCCATCGTATCGTAAGCGGCCCAATAGGTCGCCAGACCGGCGAAACCGCCGCACGAACCTGCCGACGAAGCATAGCACTGCGCCAGGATGAAGTACGGAACGCCGTCCTCGGGATCCAGGTCGCGGGCCTGGCGCGCAGCGGCGGCAGCGCCCGGAATGTCGTTGGACACGAGGCCCACCAGCGCGATGCGCACGAGCAGTTTCTGACGCTCGGCGGGGTCTTTCTCGACATCCAGCGCCTCGTTCAGGTAGGTCTTCGCCTTTACATAGTCCTTCTTGTTCTGGAAAGCCTGGGCCAGGAACATGGCCGTCTCCGACGAAGGCTTCACCTGATAGTATTTCTCGGCGATCGAGAAGTAGAAATCACCGTCGCACTTAGCGCGCGACATCAGAGCCACGGCCTGCGAAAGCAGCGCCTCGTCGTCGGGAGCGGCGGCCAGCTTGCCCTTGAAGAGTCTTTCGAGATTCTCGCAGCTTGCGGCGCCGCTCAATCCGAACGCAGCGTCGAACTGGCTCTTGTACTCGGCGGCAGCGGGGTTCTTCTCGAAGAATGGCGTCAGACGGTCGTACTCGGCGATGATCTCGTCGGGCATCACCTCGTCGGTATTCCTGTAATCGTCGCAGAGGTTCGAGAAATAGGCCACGACGGTCTCGGGATCGGTGTTGTCGCCGCCGGCCTCGATGGCTGCGCGGAACGCTTCGCGGATACCCTTGCGGTCGGCGGGTTTGTACATCAGATACTCACGGGCCTTGCGGTCGAGGATATAGGGCGTGCCGTACTTGGGATGGTCGCCGAAATACTCGTTGCGCAGGTCGTAAACGATCATCAGCGAGTCGGTGTAGGTGTTTTTCTCGGCGATGCTCTTGGCGCGCGCGATCTTGTTCTTATAAAGCGTGATGCCGCGCACAAAGGTATTCTGCGAAGCCTTCGGACATTTGTCGAGCAGCTCCTTGAGGTAATGCGCGGCAGCGTTGTAATCCTTGTTGTCGAGCGACTCCTTGAGGAAGTTGCTGTTCAGAATGTTCTGCTCCCGCTCCTGAGGAGTGTCACCCCAGACCGCGTACTTCGGATCACTGAAATCTTGCTGTGCCATCGCTGCGACTGCAAAAAGCGCACACGCAGCAGAAAGCAGGAATTTAACGTTTTTCATCGGTCAGATTAATTTTTGTGTTTCTATCTTTTATTTTTGCTTGCCTGTCACATCAATCGAACTTGGAGCGCATGAACCAATATTCGCCGTTCTCCATCTGTCCCGCGAAGAGCGTGAAGCCGATCGCAAACTTGAAATACTGCTGCCGGACCAGCCCCAGGCGGTCGGCGATGTTGTAACCGCGGCGACCGTACTCGACACCGATGTCGATGGCCGAGAAGGCACCGCGCCTCACCGGAATGCCGATGCCCGCCGTCACGGCGTACTGCGCGAGCTTGTCCCCGTTGAACGTCTGGTTGTAGGCCCCGTAGCGGAAACCCGCACGGTAGGACCAGCGTTTGAGGAAGTGACGCGCATCGTAACGGTTCGGGGTGTATTCCACACCCATCTTGATCGTGCTCGTATTGGTGTAGGCCACCTTGTATTCCGTCTTGTTCTCCCCGCTGCCGCTGGTTCCCGTCATCTCGTAGCCCGAGTTGCGACCGCCCCAGTTCTGGAACACATAATCCACGCCGACGGCCCACCTGCCGGTCTGGTAATAGGCCCCCACGGCCAGCTGCCGGGGCAGCACCAGCTTCAGGTGCGTCGTATCGCCCTTGACGACCGTGTTGTACAGGTCGCCGATATAGAGTTTTTTCGTCACCTCCGGGTTCAGGTCGCCGCCGAAGTCGTACGTCGCGCCGAAGGTCAGGATGCGCTTCGCGTTCAGAATCGCGTTCCACTGCACGCCGACCTGCCCCTTGATGCTCGAAATGCTGTAATTGTCCTGCCCCACCGTCGAGGTGAAGGTTCCCTCGCCCGTAATGGCGGTCGGGGTCATCACGAACGTACGGTCGATGTCGCCCCAGTAATACTGTGCGGCGATACCCACCGAAAAATTCTTGAACGGCTCCCAGCCCAGGCCGACCTTGACCTCCGTCACGTCGCCCTCGCCCTGGTAGTTGTACTGAATATTGCCGACGTTGGCGTAAATGGGGTCTTCGGGATCGTATTCGTGATAATACTTGGTCCTGTAACCCACCGAACTGTAAGGCGTGAGGCTGAAACCGAGTCCCAGCCGCTTCGCCACCGGCATCTGGAAAGCGATGTCGTGAAAGTTGAACGTGTTGTAGGCCGTCCGTTTCCCGACGCCTCCGACCGTCTGGGCGTTGTAGTAGTTCTGCCCCTCCAACCCGAAGTTGAAAAGGAAAGTCTTCTGCGGAGCCGCGCTGTAAGCCGCGGGGTTGAGCAGGTTGACCGTACTCACCGAACGCATGGCCACACCCGCACCGCCCATCGAGCGCATCTGCAGCGTACCGGGGGTATTCTGTTCGCCGATGCCGTACATCGTATAGGGCGAGAATGCGTTAATACTGCTTGTCTGGGCCGAAACGGCAAAAGGAAACATCGCTGCAGCCGCGACAACCAGCTTAATCAAGGTGTTCTTCACTTGCATTGTACTCTAAAATTCGATCCAATCCGCAAAAGACCAGATTACAATTTGCAAATATCGTGTTTTTAATTCTTTTCGCAAAGTATTTCGCGTCCCCGCCGGTAAAAATTACGCATAAATCGTCGATTTTTTTCTCCATCCGGGCCATATAGCCCTCAATTTCGAAGGTCAGCGAGTTCATCACCCCCAGGCGGATGGCCTCTTCGGTGGTGAGCCCCTGCAACTCCCCGCTTTCGGTCGGACCGCACAGCGGCAGGCAGGCCGTGTAGTCGTGGAGCGCCCGAAAACGGGTTTTCATCCCCGGCGAAATGCACCCGCCGCGGAACGTGTTGTCGGCCGTCACCAGGTCGATCGTGACGGCCGTGCCGAAATCGACGATCAGCACGTTGCGCCCCGGGTAAAGCACCGTGGCGCCCACGGCGGCGGCCAGCCGGTCGCGGCCCAGCGTCTCGGGCGTATGGTAAGCGTTGGCAACCGGCACGGGGGTCTGCGAGGTGAATTCCAGCAGGTAATCCGCATAGGGCCTGACCGTTTCGACCACGTCGTCCGCTTCGCCGCGCGTCGAAGCGACGACGGCCTTCGCGGCCCTGCGGCCCTCCAGCAACTCGCCGAGCATCGACGGATGCAGCCGCTCCACGCAGCGCTGGGCGACGATCCGTCCGCCGTCAAAAACGGCCAACTTGACAAGGGTGTTGCCTATGTCTACGATCAGATTCAAAGCTGCTGCAGCGTTTTGTATGCGTCTTCCACGTCTTTGACATTCCTAACGGTCATCGCCAACCGATTATTGTGCTGTTTGAGCACAAATCGGTCGGGCCGCTGCGTAACCCGCTGCAACAGGGTCATAAAGGCCTCGCTCTTGTAGAAAGGCGAGTTCTCCTCGCCCACGAAATGCACGATCATCAGCCCGTTCTTGACCTTCACGCGCTCCATGCCCAGACGAATGGCCTCCCAGCGCAGGCGCACGACGTTCAACAGCTCCTTCGCGGCGCGCGGCAGGGGACCGAAACGGTCCGCAAGACGGCTCTCGAAGGCCTGCAAAGCCTCCTCGTCCTTCGTCGAGTCGAGTTCGCGGTAGAGTTTCAGGCGTTCGGCCTGCTGCGAAACGTAGGCGTCGGGCAGCGCGGCCTCGACCTCGATGTCGATGTGCGCGTCGTCGATGAAACGCATCTGCTCCACGACCTCCTGCTCCCCGTCGCTCAGGCCCGGGACATGAAGCCCCTCGGCACGCAGTTCGGCCACCGCCTCGTTCATAATCTTCTGGTAGGTCTCGAAACCGATGTCGGCGATGAACCCGCTCTGCTCGGCGCCCAGCAGGTTGCCCGCGCCGCGAATGTCGAGGTCCTGCATGGCGATGTTGAACCCCGAACCCAGGTCGGAAAACTCCTCGATGGCCCGCAGACGCCGCCGCGCGTCGGACGACAGCAGTTCGTCGGGCGGCGAAAGCAGGTAGCAGTAGCCCTTCTGGTTCGAACGCCCCACGCGACCGCGCAGCTGGTGCAGGTCGCTCAAACCGAAGTTCTGGGCATTGTCGACGATGATCGTATTGGCGTTGGGAATGTCGATGCCGTTCTCGACGATGGTCGTCGACACCAGCACGTCGAATTCCCCGTAGATGAAGTCCATGATGAGTTTCTCCAGCTGCTCGGCCGGCATCTTGCCGTGCCCGACGGCCACACGGGCCTTCGGGCAGAGGCGCGTGATCAGCCCCTGGAGGGCCAGCAGGTCCTCGACGCGGTTGTGGACGAAATAGACCTGGCCGCCGCGGGCGAGTTCCGCCTCGACGGCATCGCGGATGATCTCCTCCGAGAATACGTGCGACTCGGTGAGGATCGGCTGGCGGTTGGGCGGCGGGGTCGAAATGACGGACAAGTCCCGCGAACCCATCAGCGAGAATTGCAGCGTGCGCGGAATCGGTGTGGCGGTGAGCGTCAGCGTATCGACCGAAACGCTCATCTCGGTGAGCTTTTCCTTGGCGGCGACGCCGAATTTCTGCTCCTCGTCGATGATCAGCAGCCCCAGGTCGCGGAACACGATCTGCTTGCCCAGCATCTTGTGCGTGCCGATCAGAATGTCGATCTTCCCCGAGGCGAGGTCCTCGCGGATCTGGCTGACCTCCTTCGTGGATTTGGTGCGGTTGATGTACTCCACCCTCACCGGGAAATCGCGCAGACGCTCAGTGAACGAGCGGTAGTGCTGCAAGGCGAGGATCGTCGTCGGAACCAGCACGGCGACCTGCTTGCCGTCGACAGCGGCCTTGAACGCCGCGCGGATCGCCACCTCGGTCTTTCCGAAGCCCACGTCGCCGCACACCAGCCGGTCCATCGGCTGATCCGACTCCATGTCCTTCTTGATGGCCGCCGTGGCCGACTGCTGGTCGGGAGTGTCCTCCCAGCGGAACGACGCCTCCAGCTCGTGCTGCAAATAGCTGTCGTGCGAGAAGGCGTAGCCCTTCGAGGCCTTGCGTTTGGCGTAGAGGGCGATCAGTTCGCGCGAAATGTCCTTGACGGCTTTCTTGGTGGCGTTCTTCAGCTTCTGCCAGGCGCCGTTGCCCAGTTTGTAGACCTTCGGCGGCTCGCCGTCGCCCGACTTGTAGCGCGAAATGCGGTGGAGCGAGTGCACGTTGACGAACAGCACGTCGCCGTCCTTGTAGACCAGCTTGATCGCCTCCTGCATGCGTCCATCGCCCGCGGCGATCTTCACCAGCCCGTCGAAACGGCCCACGCCGTGGTCGATATGCACCACGTAGTCGCCCGGGCGCAGCTGGTTCAGCTCGGCGACGGTCATCTGCTCGTCGCGCCGGATCTCGCCGTTGATGCGGTAACGCTGGTAGCGGTCGAAAATCTGGTGGTCGGTGTAGAGGCACAGTTTCAGGTCGTTGTCCACGAACCCCTCGTGCAGGGTCGTCGACAGCGACCGCACGACGGCCTGTCCGCGGCCGATCTGGTGGAAAATATTTTCGAGACGCTCGACCTGCGCCTTGTTCTCCGAAAGTATATAGGTATCGTAACCCCGCAGCGCACCCCGGATCATGTCGTCGGCCAGCATCTCGAAATTTTTATTGAATTTCGGCTGGGGCGACGTCGCGAACTTCACCGTTGCGGCCGCGGGCCGCTCGGGAAGATTGTCGCGCAGCAGGAAAATCCGGCTTCCGGAAAGGTCGGCCACGAGCGAGTTGCGGCTCGTCAGCAGCGAGTCGATCTCATCGGGATGCTCCATGTCCGAGAGCGTCCTGCGGCGGATGTCGTTGACCCTCCGCAACACGAAATCGGCGTCGTAGAACCACCAGGAAGCCTCCGCGCCCGCAAACCGCGCGAAGGAGACCTTCGCCGCGGCGGGCGTCCCGGCGTTCAGGTCGGGGATGATCTCCACGCGCTCCAGCCTGTCCGACGACAGCTGGCTCGAAATGTTGAACCGCCGGATCGAGTCGACCTCGTCGCCGAAGAAATCCAGTCGGTAGGGTTTGCCCTCCGAATAGGAGAAGACGTCGACGATACCGCCGCGCACCGAGTACTGGCCGGGTTCGTAGACGAAATCCACGCGCGTAAACGAAGCATCGACGAGCGCCTGCTCCAGCACCTCGATCGAAATCCGGTCGCCGACCCTCACGGTGATCGTCTCCCGTTGCAGGGCTTCGGCGTCGGCGACCCGCTCGGCCAGCGCCTCGGGGCAGGTGCAGACCACCAGGTAGCCCTTCCCCGTGAAATTCCGCACGGCGTGCATCGTCGCCGTGCGCTGCACCACGCCCTGCGCATCCTCGGCGCCATAGGCCGCCGAACGCTTCCACGACGAGGGAAAGAAGTAAACCTGCCGTTCGTCCAGCAGGTTGTAGAAGTCGTTCAGAAGGTAGGCTGCGGCGTCACGGTCCTCGGCGACAAAGACATGCACGCCCCCGGATTCGGCCACGGCCGCCGCGGCATAAAACGAAAGAGCGCCGCCGACCAGCTCTTCGAGGTGGACGGTAGCACTCCTGTTTTTATATTCGCGGCACAGTCTGCCGAGGGCTTTCGACCCGGCGGCGAACTGCGCCAGCTGCTCGCGGGCGGTTGCCATGCCTTATTTGGTTATAAGGTCGTTATCCTTTTTGTCATGGTAGTGGATCTCGACGATCCCGATGCTCTGGTCCTCGGCGATCTCAAGGCGCACCTTGTACTTCCACTCCCAGCGGCGGCGCAGCGACCAAAGGCCCTTTCGGAGGAACGCCGCCACGTAAGGACTGACGACCAGCTTGATGAATTTGTGTCCGCGGTCCTGCGTGAGGAACGAAATCTGGTTCTCGATCTTCTTGTCCAGCAGCACCGTAGGTTCGATCTTGCCCGAACCGTTGCACGTCGGGCAGACGTCCGAAACGCTCTCGACGGCCACGGGACGCACCCGCTGGCGGGTGATCTGCATCAGGCCGAATTTCGTGAGCGGCAGCACCGTGTGCTTGGCCTTGTCGGTGGCCATCAGCTTCACCATCTCGTCGAACAACGCCTGCTTGTTCTGCGCCTTGTGCAGGTCGATGAAGTCGATGATGACGATACCGCCCAAATCACGCAGCCGCAGCTGGCGGGCGATCTCCTTCGCCGCGGCGAGGTTCACGTCCATGGCGGTCTGCTCCTGGTTGTCCTCGGCCTTGGTGCGGTTGCCCGAATTGACGTCGATGACGTTCATGGCCTCCGTGCGCTCGATGATGAGGTAGGCGCCGCGTTTGAGCGACACGTACTTGGCGAAGAGCGACTTGATCTGCTTCGAGATGTCGAAGTTGTCGAAAATGGGCACGTTGCCCTTGTAGAGTTTGACGATCTTCTCCTTCTCGGGTTCGATCTGGCGGATGTAGCCGCGGATTTCGTTGTACATCGCCTCGTCGTCGACGGCGATCTGCGAGAAGGAGCCGTTCAGCGAGTCGCGGATGATCGTGTTGGCGCGGTTCATCTCGCTCATCAGCTGCGCCGGGGCCGACGCCGCGTTCTTCTTGATCGCCGCGCAGGTCTTGCGCCAGCGGTCGATCTGGGTCTGGATGTCGTGCTCGATGTCCTCGTCCTTGGCCTCCATGGCCGCCGTGCGGATGATGACGCCGAAATTCTTCGGCAGCACCGCCGCGGCAATGCGCTTGAGACGCTTCTTCTCGTCCGCCGAGCGGATTTTCTGCGAAAGGAAAACCTTCGAGGTGAAGGGAACCAGCACCACGTTGCGGCCGGCCAGCGAAATGTCGGCCGTCAGGCGCGGACCTTTGGTCGAAATGGCCTCCTTGGCCACCTGGACCATGATCTGCTGCCCCACCTGGAGGTATTCGCCGATCTTCCCGGTCTTCTCGACGGGCGGTTCGAGTTTCATGCTCTCGACGCGGAACCCGCGTTTTCCGGGCTGCTGCGAGGCGACGAGCTTCTGCAGCGAGGGGAACTGCGGCCCCAGGTCGAGGTAGTGGATAAAGGCGTCCTTTTCGTGTCCGATGTTGACGAATGCCGCGTTCAGTCCCGGCATGATCTTGCGCACCTTCCCGAGGTAGATGTCCCCCACGGCGAAGCCCGTCTGGCACTGCTCCTTGTTCAGTTCGACGAGCACCTTGTCCTCGCACATGGCGATTGATATCTCGGTCGGGGTTACGTTTACGATTAATTCTCTGTTCATCTATCGTGTGTCGCGCTCCGGGAAACCGGGCGCGGTATGGCTGAAATTAGTACTGAAGCCGCGTTTTGCTGTGAAGTGGCGGCGAACTCCAAAGGGAAAAATGGATGCCGGAAACGTCCGGCAGAACGCGGGGCCCGGCGTCCGGAAAACCCGCGAAAAAGGCGGAAAAACCGCCCGAAAAATCGGAAACCCGAAAATAGGTAAAGCTAAAAGAACCCCTTGGCCCCTTTAGCTTTATCTATCGTTAGCACAAAGGTGCTACCCTACTTTTTCTTGTGACGGTTCTTACGAAGACGTTTTTTCCGCTTGTGGGTAGCCATCTTGTGACGCTTATGCTTCTTTCCGTTTGGCATAGTCCTTAAATTTTAAGAGGTTCTTATTATCCGTTATTTCACCTTCGCTGCGAAGCTCTTTGCGGGCTTGAAAGCGGGGATGTTGTGTTCGGGAATGGTGATCGTCGTGTTCTTCGAGATGTTGCGGGCAACCTTCTTGGCGCGCTTCTTCACGATGAAGCTGCCGAAACCACGGAGATACACGTTATTTTTTTGGGTGAGCGACGTCTTGATGCTCTCCATGAAAGCCTCGACGATAGCCTGCACCTGCACCTTCTCAACGCCGGTGCTTTTAGCGATTTCGCTTACGATATCTGCCTTTGTCATGTTTATATAGTATTTAAAATTAAGTTCATCCAAAATGATTCGGAGTGCAAATATACGCTTTATTTACATATCCGCCAATAATCGGCAATTTTTTTTCACTTTTTTCCCGCGGCAGTGTAGTCTGCACGTTCACAACACGATAACAAATATCGGGCAAAACCCGGGCCAAAATTAAAATATTCTATATCAGTTATTTATTCCGCACTGCGCCTCTTCCGCCCCGACAATCGGCAAAAAGCTGCGAAACAATACGTTACGCATCACTTCGCGCCCAGCCACGTCAGACGGTGCCAGAGACTTTCCAGCGGTCCCTGCCGGTGGCCGCGCAGCCACCAACGGCAAAAAGCCGCCTGCAAAACGAAGACCGCAACGCCGATCACCAGGCTCAGCGCATATCCGCACCGGGAGGCGAGACCGAGTCCGAACGGGAAAAAGATCAGGGCGCCGACGACGGACTGCGCGATATAATTGGTAAGGCTCATCCGCCCGTAGAAGCGCAGGCCGTCGGTCACCCGGCGGAAACGGGCCGTGCGGTAGAGCAGCACGAACGAAGCCGCAAGCACCGCCGTGAAGGCAAGTTTCTGCCACATGTCGAGCACGGTCGCAGCCATGCGGGCCGCCGTCGCTTCGCCGAAAAGCCCGTGCAGGGCCTGGAGCGGCACGAAGGCAACGGCCCCGACGATCAGCGTCCGCACCCAGAAGCGCGCATTGTCCGCCGAATCCGAGAAAAGCCCTCGACGGCCGAGCAGCAGACCCAGCAGGAAAAGGCCCGCCGTCTGGCTGTACCGTCCGGCATTGACGGCCCACAGCAGACTCGCCTTCTGCCCGAGCGTGACGTTCCCGGCGACGAACTGCCAGAAATCCCCGGCTTTCGTATAGGCCGCAACCTCGCCGTACATGGCTCCGACGCCCAGATCGGGCGGAGCGAAACCCGGGTCGGCCAGCGCACGGAAGCAATGGTACCATTCGACGGGCTGCACGAGAAACAGCAGGGCCAGCGCCAGCACGGTCCGGTCGTTCAGACGCCGGACGGCGAACAGCACCACGCCCACGAGGCTGAACAGCAGCAGCACATCCCCCGCGGGAAAAAAGGCGGCGTTGAGCGTGGCGAACCCCACCAGCAACAGCAGCCGCCAGAGAAAGCGGCCTCCGAAGTCTTCGCCGCGGCTCTGCCGGGAGGCGTATTGCAGATGGAAGGTGAAGCCGAAAAGCAGCGCGAAGATCGCATAGGCCTTGCCTGCGAAAAGCGCGAACACGACCGCAAAGACACCTTCGTCGAGGGCCGCGAGCCACGCAGGCGACGAAGCCGGATAAACCGGAAAGATAAAATGTTCGAGGCTGTGTACGAGCAGGATCGCCATCACGGCAAAGCCGCGCAAAGCATCCACCGCGTCGATACGGGATTTTTCTGTTTTAAGCACAATGACCGTTATTTTGTTTTTTTCGGAGTAAAGGTAGCATTTAATCGGCAGCCGGGCCAATAAACCGCGGGGTTTTTGCGTTTGATGATAAAAACATTAATTTTGCAAATTCTAAATCCGATAACGGTATGGTCAAAATACTCTGGGTCGACGACGAAGTCGAACTGCTGAAACCCCACGTGCTGTTCCTCCAGCAGAAGGGCTATGAAGTGGACACCTGCAACAACGGATACGACGCGATCGACATGGCTTCCGAAGGAGCCTACGACCTGATCATCCTCGACGAAATGATGCCCGGCATGACGGGACTCGAAACCCTTCCCAAGATCAAGGAGGTGCGCCCCACGACGCCCGTGATCATGGTCACCAAGAGCGAGGAGGAGAACATCATGGACAAGGCCGTGGGGTCGAAGATCGCCGACTACCTCATCAAGCCCGTCAACCCCAACCAGGTGCTGCTCTCGATCAAGAAGAACGTGCACCAGCAACAGCTGGTGACCGAGCAGACCACCGCCGACTACCGTTCGGAGTTCGGCCGCATCTCGTCCTCGCTCCAGATGGCCGACACGTTCCAGGACTGGTGCGCGCTCTACCGCAAGCTCACCGCATGGGAGGTCGAACTGGCGGAATCCACCGACCAGAGCATCAAGGAGGTGCTGACCTACCAGAAAAGCGAGGCCAATCAGGAGTTCTGCAAGTTCGTGCGCCGCAACTACTACAACTGGATCAACAAGCGCTCGGACGACACCCCCGTGATGTCGCACACGCTCATGCGCACCAACATCTTCCCCGTCGTCGACGAGAACCCCAAGACCACGCTGCTGCTGATCGACAACTTCCGCTACGACCAGTGGCGGTCGATTTCGTCGCTGCTGCGGGGCTGGTACGACGTGGCGCAGGACGACTTTTACTGCGCCATCCTCCCCACCGCCACGCAGTACGCCCGCAACGCCGTCTTCGCGGGGCTTATGCCGCTGGCCATCGACCGCCTGATGCCCAACAAGTGGCTCAACGACAACGAGGAGGGCGGCAAGAACCAGTACGAGGAGGAGTTTCTGAAGCGGCTGATGAGCCAGAACGGCAAGAACTGGAAGTTCTCGTTCGACAAGCTGGTGCGCCCGGAGCAGGGGCGCAAGCTGGTGGACAACATCCAGAAGGTCTACGACGCCGATTTCTCGGTCATCGTCTACAACTTCCTCGACATCCTTTCGCACGCACGTACCGAGACCGACATCATCCGCGAACTCACGGAGGACGACGCGGCGTTCCGCTCGCTGACGCGCTCGTGGTTCGAGCACTCGGACCTTTACACCATCCTCAAGCTCCTCTCCGAGCGGGGACACACCGTCGTCATCACCTCGGACCACGGCACGATCCGCGTGGACAACCCGGTGAAGGTGACCGGCGACCGCGAGACCTCGGCCAACCTGCGCTACAAGACGGGCCGCAACCTCGCGTACAACTCCCGCGAAGTCTACGAAATCCTGAAACCCGAGGACGTGCAGCTGCCGTCGAGCAACCTCACGTCGAGCTACATCTTCGCCTACAACACCGATTTCCTCGTCTACAACAACGACGCGAACCGCCACATCCGCTACTACCGCAACACGTTCCAGCACGGCGGAATTTCGATGGAGGAGATGATCGTACCGTATATCGTTCTAAAGCCAAAACAATAGATGAAAACCATTCACATCACCTCGCAGGACGAGCTTCCGCAGGTCGCCGGGGCGATCATCGGCTCGCTGGGCCGCCGTACGGTGGTCGCCTTCCGCGGCGAGATGGGCGCGGGCAAAACCACGCTCATCCGTGAAATCGCCGCAGAACTCGGGGCCGCCGACACCGTGACCAGCCCCACGTTCGCCATCGTCAACCAATACAAGGGCGAGGGCAACCGACGCATCCACCACTTCGATTTCTACCGCATCAACGACCTGCGGGAAGCCTTCGACTTCGGTTACGAGGAGTATTTCTACTCGGGAGACCTGTGTCTGGTGGAGTGGCCCGAGAAGATCGAACAGCTGCTGCCCGACAACACGATGACGGTGCGCATCACCGTAGACAGCGACACGGCACGCACCTTCGAGATCGACTGACCGCCGGCTTGAAAAGCCGGATTCAGAACCGGCCGGATTCAAAGACCGCCAACCCCGGATCACGCCGTCGGGAGCTGTCCGCGCGCAGCCCCCATATCGCCGGCCCGTTTTTCCAAGGCCCCGCCCCCGTTTCCGCAAGGCCCCTGCCGCTTCGCAACCGCATCCCGGGACGAACCCCGCAAAGGTTCGTCCCGTTCGTTTGCCGCCACCGGAAAAATCCCTATCTTTGCAGCGGACATAATCGCCGCCCATGAAAAAACTCTTCAAAATCGCAGGTATCGCTCTGCTTTCGCTCATCGGCCTGCTGCTGGCAATCTTTCTGCTGGCCCGTTTCGTCTTCCGCGAACAGGCCATTGACTATCTGACCGGTCTCGAAAAACAGCAGCGCGTGGAGCTGCTCCGCGCCGCAGGCCCTTACGCCGCCGACACCGTGCAGTATCGCTTCACCTATAAACAGGACACCGTCCGCGCCCGTGAAATCCGCGAATACTTCCGGCTCGACACCCTCGTGAATCCCGCCGCGACGACCTGGGACAACGCCCGCGCGCTGGCGCAGTTCGTCGCCCGGAACATTCCCCACGCCAATCAGAAAGTCCACCCCGAAACGCGCAACGCAATCGGACTGTGGGAGTATACCCGTACCGTAGAACCGGCTTTCAACTGCCGCCTGCACTCGATTCTGCTCCACGAGCTGCTGCTCTCGCAAGGGATCGTCAACCGCTTCGTGACGTGCCTTCCGGCCGACTCGCTCGATCGGGACTGCCACGTGGTCAACCTCGTTTGGCTGCCCGAATGCGAGAAATGGGCGATGATAGACTCGGACATGCAATCCTACGTCGCCTCGCCCGAAGGCGAAGCGCTCTCACTCGAAGAGATGCGGCAGCGTACCGTCGCCGGAGAGCCGATGGCCGTACACCGGCTTCTCGGAACACGCGACCCGGAGAATTACCTCTCCTACTGGGCCAAGAACCTCTACTGGTTCACTTGTTGGGAGCAGACCGGATACGACAAGGAGGTCGGATACGAAGGCCGCGCCATCGCCCTGCTGCCCCCGGGGTTCGAGGGATTCTCGCTGGATGAATCCACCGTCCGGACCTCCGACGCCGACCGTTTCTGGGCCGCCCCGCAGCCGGCGGAATGATCCGGGCCCGCAAAACTTTCAACTTATAATTTTCAACGCGCAATATGCAGGAATACATTTCGAAACAACACCGGATTTTACGTCCCGCCGAACAGATTTACGCCGTCATCAGCCGCTTCGACAACCTCACCCCGGCCGTCGCCGACCGCGTCGAGGAGTGGCAGGCCACCGAGGAGACCTGTTCGTTCAAGGCCAAAGGCTTCACCGTCCGTCTCCGTATGGAGGAGCGCATCGAACCGCGCCACGTCAAGATCGTGGGCGACGACGGGGGAATCCCGATGGATTTCGCCTTCTGGATTCAGCTCCACAAAGTCTCCGACACCGACACCCGCATGCGGCTGGTGCTGCACATCGAGCTGAACATGATGATGAAAATGATGATCGGCGGCAAGCTCCAGGGCGCCATCGACCAGATCGCCGAAGGCATCGCCCGCGCGATGCAGGCGCAGGCGTAGGACGCCTGCTTCAGGGGCGACCCCAGGCCGACAGGCCTCCGATCCCGACCATTGCACTCGCAGCGTAGGACGCCTGCTTAAAAAAGCAATCGCAGGACGACACGGCCTCCGACCCCGACCGCCGCTTCCGCAGCGTAAAAATTTTCAGAAGACAACCGCAGATATGAGACCGACCGACTACATCGCTTCGCTGTTCAAGCCTTCCGGAGGTCCCGGAGGGGAGTCTGCGGCATATGACTTCGATCCGATCGGCAGTTATTTCTACAACTGCCCGGCCGAAGAGGGAGTCTTTCAGATCGTCGACGCCGAGACGACGGCCGACCTCGACCTGAACGCCGTGTTCGAAAAGATCGACCGCACGACCTCACGTGTCGGCCAGCAATACCTCTACGCCCGGCTGCGGACGCTGCGGGGCGAGGAGGACGCCGCGGATTTCGACCGCCGGGTCGGTGCTTTCGAAAACGACGACGAACTGACGCAACGGTGCGCCGGACACCTTGCACGCCTCGCGGGCGACGACGCCTACGACCTCTGCCGGCTGATCTTCGACACCCCGGTCCGGGTCCGCCGCATCGGACTGATCTACGCGCTGACCGCTGCGGCCGCGGCCGCGCTGCTTCTCGCGCCGTTTTATCCGGCGCTGTTGCTGCTCTTCATGGCGATCTACGCGGTCAACATGTATATTCATTACAGCAACAAAATCAACATCTCCCTCTACACATCGGCCGTAAAGCAGCTTTCCACGGCCCTGAAAACCGCGCGGCACCTTGCGGCAGAGGGGGTTCCCGGCTCGGACGAAGCCGCACGGCCGATCCGCCGGGTCGCCGAGGTCGAGCACCGCAGCCGCATCGTCGGCACGCAGGGCGACGGAGGCAACGAACTGGCGGCCGTCGGATGGCTGGCATTCGAGCTGGTGAAGATCGCGTTCAACATCGAGGTGATTCTTTTCCACCGCTTCACCGGCAGCATCGCGACTCACCGCGACGCCATCCACGACGTGTTCCGCTTCATCGGCCGGACCGACGCGGCCATCTCGGTCATGCGCCTGCGCCGCGCCGCGAAGACCTGCCGCCCGACGTTCACCGACGGCAAATACCTCGAAGCCGTGCAGGTCGTGCATCCTTTGATCGAGGGCTGCACAGCGAACACCCTGACGCTCGACGGCACGGGGCTGCTGCTCACCGGGTCGAACATGTCGGGCAAAACCACCTTCATCCGGACGGTGATGCTCAACGCCCTGTTGGGCGAGACCCTCTGCACCTGTTTTGCGGAGCGGTTCACGGCGCCCTACATGCGGCTCCACTCGTCGATCCGCATTTCGGACGACATCACCGAAGGGACGAGCTACTATTTGCAGGAGGTGCTCACCGTCAAGCGGCTGCTCGAAGACGCGGACCGGCCCGCGGCGTGCCTCTTCGTGCTCGACGAACTGTTCAAGGGCACGAACACCACCGAACGTATCGCGGCCGGGAAAGCCGTGCTGGCGCGCCTCAACCGCGGGCCGCACATCGTGCTGGCCGCCACGCACGACATCGAACTGGCCGAACTGCTGCGCGGCGACGGCTACGAACTGCACCACTTCCGTGAAGAGGTGGCCGACGGGCGGCTGGTATTCGACTACTGCCTGCACACCGGTCCCCTCACCACGCGCAACGCCATCCGCATTCTGGAGCTGTACGACTACCCGCCCGAACTGATCGCCGAGGCGTACGACACGCAGCAGAAACTGCTCGGCAACGGTTAAATCGCGCCCGTTTTATAACCGGGCGCGATCCGTTCAGAAACCGGAAAGGGCGCAGAACCGGACCGGAAGCCCGGCTGCCATCTTCCGCCCATACGCCCCGGTTCCTAACCGGGCTATATCCGCGGCTTCTGCAACATGCGGATCACCAGCGAGGCGGCATAGATCAGCAGGGCGTAAATCAGCGATATGAATGATACCTTCAAGCCGCCGGCAACCAGCGTCAAAGGAACGTCGCCTACCTGCTGCACGACTTCAGCGGCATTGAACATCCCTTTCAACTGCCAGATCAGGTCGGTCACCAACACCAGCAGGCCGATCTCTCTGACCCATGCCGGGGCTTTCCACGCGGCAAACAACAGACAAATCAATTCCACGGTCAGGATCGACATGATCCATGTCCCGCCCTGAAGAAACAAATCGAACATAACGCAAAAGTTTTAAGTCATCGCGGGACCATTCCCGTATGGCAAAGATAGGCTGCCGCAGGCCGAAACCACAAAAAAACCGCCCGTCGAATCCCGTTCTTACGCCGTCGAATCCCGCCGATCGGCCCCGGGAGCGTTTTTTGCGGGACCGGGCGGGGACACCGGAGACTGATTTTACCTATATTTGTAAAAACGGAAATTCCGCATGAAACAGTTTCTGCCCGTCGTCTGGTGGCTCACGGCCACGCTCGTCATCGCCTTTGTCCTCGTGGGGTTGGGGTATCTCTTCGCCGACGCCCTCCTGCTCGGAGTGCTGTTCCTGCCCGGAATGCTCACGGCGCGTTACTTCGTGCCGCAGCTGTCGTTCGAAAACCGACGGCAGGGAATCCTCGACACCGTCTACCTTGCGCTGGCGATCCTCGGCATCGAATACCTCTCGCTGATGCTGGGCCATGCGGTGGTGCTCGGCGCCGACGAAGGCGGAATGCCGGGGCTGCTGCTCAACCCGCCCTTCATCCTGCTGGTCCTGACGGCCCTCATCGCTCCGGAAATAGCTCTCGAAAAACACCTCGAACGCCGCTGTCCCTACGCCCGTTCGATCAGTTTCGTCTCCGACCGCCGCAAAATCACGCTCGACCCCGCGGAAATCAGCTACGTCGAATCGAACGACAGCGAAGTGTGGATTCACACCGCCGGGGGCCTCGCCTACCGCACCAAAACCCGCATTTCGCAATGGGAGACACAGTTGGACAGCCGTTTCCTGCGCATCCACCGCTCGTTCATCGTCAACACGGCGCGCATCGACCGCTGCTGCCCGGCACACGTGGAGATCGGCGGAATGACCATCGAGATTTCGCGCAAATACCGGGAGGCCGCGCGCCGACAGCTCACAGAGCAGGCCGCAAACGCCTAATTTCGGCCCATAGCCGCCGCCACGCAGCGGATCGTCGGGAAAGCGTCGCGCAGATTGTCTGCCACCTCGCGGGGCGCACACCACACCGCGGAGTCGATCCCCTCCTCGGTCTGGGGCGTCAGACCGGCGCACCCGGACGCATGCAGTTCGTACCAGTGGGTCCGTTTCAGTTCCCAGCGCGCAGTTTTCGGAAAATAGTAGGCGTGCAGCGTCTCGCACAGCGGCCGCACGACCCGAGCCGCCACGCCCGTCTCCTCTTCGACCTCACGCGCAGCGCACTCCTCGATGCGCTCCCCGCACTCCAGATGCCCTTTGGGCAGGTCCCAGCGGCCGTTGCGGTGGATCATCAGCCACTCGCCGCAGTCGTTCACCACCACGCCGCCCGCCGCCTCGACCGGCGTGAACTCCGCAGCAAAGGCCGCGAAAGCCCTGTCGGGATCGTCCGAAACGACGGCCACGGAGTTGTGCGATTCGAGAAAATTGAGTATCTTGGCCCGTGATATGCCGCCGCAGGCTTCGGCCGCAACGGCGTACCACGCCCCGCCGGGAGCTTCGGCCGTGAACGCCACGGCCCTGTCGGCGAAATAAACGGTACGGTTCATCTTTTCATCGGAAATTTGTGAACAAATATACGTAAGAAACCTCAAAAAATGAAAAAAATTCTCCTGATGACGGCTATTGCAGCTATGGGCCTCGGCGGATGCGACAAGCGTCCCGAGCCTCTGAAGATCGACAATGCGCTGACGGCCGAAGAGATCGCCGCCGGACGCCTCACCCCCGAGGTGATGTGGAAGATGAGCCGCGCGGGCGGCTCGTCGCTCTCGCCCGACGGCCGGACGCTCCTCTACCAGCAGACCGACTACAACATGGCCGAGAACCGCGGCGTGACGACGATCCGGGTCGAGGACATGGACTCGAAGGCCGTGACATGCCTGACGGACTTCACGTCGAACAGCCTCTCGCCGAAGTGGAGCGCCGACGGACGGCACATCTATTTCCTCTCGGACCGCGGCGGTTCGATGCAGGTGTGGCGGATGAACGCCTCGGGCGGCGACGCGACGCAGATCACGGGCAGCGGCGACGGCGAGGGCGTTCCCGACGTGGAGGGCTTCGGCGTAAGCCCCGACGGAAAGCACATCTGGTGGGTGCAGACCGTGCGGACGGCCGACCGCCGTTCGTCGGACATCTACAAGGACATGGACAAATCGAAAGCCCGCATCTACGACGACCTGATGGCCCGCCACTGGGACTACTGGGACGAGGGCGAATACCGCCACATCTTCGTCGGCGAGCTGGGCAAGGGAGTCGTGACGGGCGGCAGGGACATCATGCCCGACGCGCAGTGGGACGCCCCGCTGGCGCCCTATTTCGACATGGCCGAGATCGCCTGGAACAACGCCGGGACGATGCTGGCCTACACCTGCAAACCGCTGACGGGCACCGCCTACGCCGTGTCGACCGATTCGGACATCTTCGTCTACGACCTCGAAAGCGGCGCGACGCAAAACATCTGCAAGCCCACCAACTTCAATACCGGCAAACCCGTCAACGATCAGGCGGCCATGGTCGGCTACGACAAATATCCCGTCTGGTCGCCCGATGATTCGAAGATCGCCTTCCTCTCGCAGCGCCGCGCAGGCAACGAGTCGGACAAGGCCCGCCTGTTCGTCTACGACTGCCACACCGCCGAAATGCAGGACCTCACCGCCGACTTCGACTACAACGCCCAGAACGTCGTCTGGAGCGGCAACGACCTGATCTATTTCATCGCCCCGATCGAGGCGACGCACCAGATCTGCCGCGTCGCGCCGTCGGTCGGCGAGGTGGAGGTCATCACCCGCGGCGACCACGACATCAACGCCTTCACGATGGCCGGGGAGCGGATCGCCGCCGAGATGTGCACGATCTCGATGGCCACGGAGTTCTTCGAGATAAATCCGGAGGACGGCTCTTTGGCGCAAATCTCGGCCATCAACAAATCGGTCTACGACAATATCAGGATGGGCGAGGTGCAGAAACGCTGGGTCAAGACCACCGACGGCAAGCAGATGCTGACGTGGGTGATCCTGCCGCCCGATTTCGACCCGTCGCAAAAATATCCGGTGCTGCTCTACTGCCAGGGCGGCCCGCAGAGCGTCGTATCGCAGTTCTGGAGCTACCGCTGGAATTTTCAGCTGATGGCCGCACAGGGATATATCGTCGTCGCGCCGAACCGCCGCGGCCTGCCCTCGTTCGGACAGGAGTGGCTCGACCAGATTTCGGGCGACTACTCGGGCCAGAACATCCGCGACTACCTCTCGGCCATCGACGACGTGGCCCGCGAACCGTGGGCCGACCGGGAGCGCATGGGCTGCGTCGGGGCGTCGTACGGCGGCTATTCGGTCTATTTCCTCGCCGGATGCCACGAGAAGCGTTTCAAAGCCTTCATCTCCCACTGCGGCATCTTCGATTTCGACTCGATGTACGGCGAAACCGAGGAGCTGTTCTTCGTCAACAACGACTACGGAGGCCCCTACTGGGACACGGCGAATGCCACGGCGCAGCGTTCCTACGCCAACTCGCCGCACAAGTTCGTCTCGAAATGGGACACGCCGATCCTGATCATCACCGGCGAGAAGGATTTCCGCATCCCCTACACCCAGTCGCTCGAAGCCTTCACGGCGGCCCGCACGCTGGGCATTCCGGCGCGGCTCGTGGCGTTCGAAAACGAGGCGCATCAGGTCTTCAAGCCCCAGAACTCGCTGGTCTGGAACCGCGAATTCTTCGGCTGGCTCGACAAGTACGTAAAATAGCCGACCCGACAGCGAACGAGGGCCACCCGGACCGGAACTGCGCTCCGGTGAAAGCAAAACCTCCCTGCCGGCGGGCAGGGAGGTTTTTTGCGCTCCGCACCGCCGGAAAGGCGCATCCGTGAGGATAAAAAGGAGGCTGTTCGTGATGAAAAATCCGGCGTTCGTTGAATTTATTTCCGCGAACGGGAACCTGTACCTATTTTTGTACACATTACAGATAAAAGAATCTATTCTATGCGAATTAATTTCCGGATTATTTGGCTCGCGCTGCCTCTGGTCTTCGGGGCATGCTCCGATTCTTCGGATGCGGACACCCGGCCCGCGACCGAAACAATCAGCGTATCGGTAGGCTCCGGTCCGAAGATCGACATCGAATCCGAAGACAGGTCCCGCACCCAGCTCGGCGAAGACGGAGTGTCGGTCAAATGGGCTTCCGACGACCAGATCGCACTCTGGGCCGTCAACTCCCGATCCGAGACCGTCTTCAGCAAACAGGCTTTCAAACTCTACCACTACAACACCGACTACAACACGGCCAAGTTCAGGGGAGACATCCCGCAAATGCCCGCGGACACCTACACCTATTATGCCGTGTCGCCCGTTCCGTCCGAAAGCGACGGCACGCAGGCCACCTACCTGATCCCTGACGTGCAGGACGGCGGCTTCAACGGCGACTGGGACGTGATGGTGGCCGATCCGGTCAAGGCCCCGGCTCTGGAGAAGAACGACACCGGCGAGACGGTGCAGTTCCAGTTCCGCCACAAAGTTCACGTGCTGAAAATACGCATTCCGAAAAACGACCTGGGCGAAAAGGTCTCGGAGATCACGCTGGCATTTCCGCAGCCCGTCACGGGGCGCATGACGGTCGATGCCGCCGACCCCGATGCCGCGCCGACGCTCACCGGCAGCAACAACACGCTGACGCTGCGTTTCGACACTCCGAAGGATGCGAGCGACGTGGTCTTCGCCGTCATCGCACCGGTGGAACTCACCGCCGAGCAGCCGGTGACCATCACCGCGATTTGCGAAGCCGGGGAATCCGAGCCGCGCAACATCCCCGGCAAACACTTCTCCGAAGGCCACACCACCCCGATCGCCTACCACATTCCCGCCATCGGCCGCTATTACACGCGTCTGAACTTCTCGCTGCCTGCGGACAAGGGTACGGCGACGCTGGGCGAGGCGGTCGGAAAGATCACCCTCACCGCCCCCGAAGGCTCGCTGTTCGACAACGGCACGAACATCTGCCAGTTCACGCCCGACGCCGAGGGCAAATACACGATGGTGCTCAAACCCTCGTGGACCGACAACCTCTCGGGAAAAGCCGTCACGGTACAGTACGAATCGGAAAGCGCTGTCGTATCGAACACGCTGACAATGCCGCAGATCACCGAATTCGGCAACAACGACATCACGCTCAGCGTCCCCTACCTGCTGGCGGAGGATTTCAGCAATATCATCCAGTTCGACTACGACTGCAACGTCGGAACGGGAACAAGCAGCAGCAGCGCCGGAAACAAGGATGCGCACCTGCTGTCCGACAAGGGCGCCATCGGATGGACGGCGGCTCGTGTGGGCGGGGAAACCGGGAAATGTATCCGAAGCTCCTGCCGGTTCGAAGGCGGAGGAGCCGGCAAGGCTTCATCGTATGCCCGCTACCCGGGACGTATCGACTCGCCGCCCGTCAGCGGTATCAAATCCGGCAAAACAGTCAGAGTCCGGGTTTCATTCGATTACGTCGGAGGACAGGACTCCTGGATGATGGACAGTAACAAAAATAAGGGCGGAACATACGGCAATCCTACGTTCAATTACGGCTACACGACCAATTCGGGCCAGCCCAACGGCGGAGACAATCTTGAAAACCCCGTCGAAGCGGAAGACATAGCCCTCGAAACCGACAAATCGTGGAATACCCCGCTTTCGAATTGGAACACCAAAACATTCCTGGCCGACTTTAACAGCGCCCACAGAATCTCATGGAAGGTGAATGTCAACCGTATCGGCAACGTATCGTCCTGGACCGGAATATTCGGCGCCAACGGCAATCACTACCTCTACCTCGACAACATCAAAGTATCCATCGTCAACGAATAACCGCCATGAGAAAACTGCTTTACCTGCTTGCATCGGCGGCTGTCATGGCCGGAGGATGCTCCGAAAAGAAAGAGACCCCGGCCGGAGAGGGCTGCGGAACCATCCGCATCGCCTGCGAGGCCGACGCCACGATTGATGCCGCTGCGGCGATGGCCGCGGTTCAGGGCGCGACCCGCGCTGCGGCAAAACCCGACGGCAAAGATTTCACGCTCCGCATCCGGGGTGAAAATTTCGACAAAAGCTGGGCGACGGTCGCGGCGTATAACGCCGAGGAGACCGCCTACTCCTTCCCCGAAGGCCGCTACACGATCACGGTCACCTACGGCGATCCCGAAGCCGAAGGCGCGGACAAACCCTACTACGCAGGCGCGACCGAAGTGGAGGTCGCGGCGCGCCGCACCAGCACCGCGCAGATCACGGCGACGATCGGCAATTCGCAGACCCTGGTACGCGCCACCGAGTCGTTCAAAAAATACTACAACAACGCGGAGTTCACCGTGACGACCGGAGCGGGCGGCATCTTCACGTTCCGTCCCTGCGACGAGGCCGAAGCGGAAGCCGTCTGGGTGCAGGCCGGAAAGCCGCTCACCTTGAAGGGTACGGCCCGGGGCCAGAGCCAGGACGGCACGTCGGAGGGGCCGCTCTACACCTTCACCCCCGAGCCGCTCGAAGCGGCACGCCCAGCCACGCGCCACATCTTCACGCTCGACGCCAAGAAGGCCGGCAGCGCGACGCTGACCGTCACCCTCGGCGAAGGATACACCGAGACCGTGGAACTCGACGTGGAACTCAACGACGAGGCCACCGAATAACGCAAATAAAAACACCGAGATATGAAAACCTTTACCAAGATTCTGACGGCTGCGGCAGCGACGGCGCTGCTCGCGACCGGCTGTGTGAACGAAGATCCCGCCTATAAGAACAACGAGCCGGGCACTCCGCCCGATCCCAACGCCAAAGGCTACCTGACGCTGGCGGACATGAGCATGCGCGTCGTGGTCGACACCGATACCGAAACCCGCCCCGACGACACGTCAGACGAGACGGCGAAGCCCCAGACGCGCACCGACGAGGCGCAGCCCGACGTCGACACATTCATCATCGAAATTCGCGACGCAACGGGCAAGCTGGCGCTCCAGGAGACTTACGGCGATCTGAAGGTCTCGATCGGCGAGGCAGGCAGGCTGGAGCTTCCGGTGGGCGGCTACACGATGGAGGTCCGTTCGGAAGAGGCCGCCACGACGCCGGCAGCCGAATGGGAACACCCCGTCTATTTCGGTTCGCAGGAGTTCGTCATCGAGAAGAACCAAACCACGCCCATCAACGAGGTCGTCTGCACGCTGAACAACATCAAGGTGACGCTGATGTGTTCGAAAGACCTCGCCGACCAGCTCACCGCCGACACCAAGTCGACCGTCACGCTGGGCGAAACGACGATGACCTTCCTGAAGGATGAAACCCGCGCGGCCTACTTCATGCCGCAGGGCGAGACCAACACGCTCAAATTGCACCTCGAAGGGGCTTTCGCCGATACGCCCGACGCACCCGTCCGGATCAACAAGAGCATCTCGGGCGTCAAGGCCGGACAATGGCGCAAGCTCTCGATCGTGATCACCTACTCGGACAAGGGAGACATCAAACTGGACATCGACGTCAACGACTTCATGGAGGACGACGAAATCCCGGTCAACGATCCCGACAACCCCGGCGAACCCGGACTTCCCGTCGCCCCGACCCTCGAATGTCCGGGCTACGACCTCACGAAACCCTTCCAGCTTCTGGCCTCGATGTTCGACGCCCAGGGCAACTACACCCGGCCGTTCGCATTCAATCTCGCCTCGTCCAACGGCATCGGGTCGTTCGCGGTGAAAATCACGTCGGACAACTCCCGGCTGACCGGCATGGTGTCCGGAATCGGCGGTCCGGAATTCGACCTCTGCACAATCGGGGCGTCGGACCCCGCCTACACGGTTCTCGCAGGCCTCGGCTTCCCGCTGGGCGACGATCTCAAGGGGGCGACTTCGAAGAGTTTCGACATCGCAGGAGCCATGAAACTGCTCTATCCCGCATACGAGGGCACGCACGCATTCGCCTTCGAGATAACCGACGCCAAAGGGCTTTCGGCCCGGGCGTCGCTGACGCTCACGGTCGATCCGGCCAACGAAGGCCCTTCGATTGTCGGCGTAGATTTCAATATCGACGAAACGCAAACGCCGTCCGCAGACCGCGACACGGAGATCGACATCACGGCGCAAACAGGCATCAAATCGCTCGACGTGACCATCGACTGCGACAACCTCGACGCCAAGGAACTCGGCACGATGGGCATCCCGGCCCGGTTCGATCTCTGCAATATCGAAGGCTTCGAAGATACGAACGGAACCATGCATCCGGCCGAAGATGTCCGGGAGGCGATTTCAGCCCTCGGATTCCCCATCGAGGACGCAGTCAAGGACAAACCGTCCATTCGGCTCAAGATCGACAAGATGTTCACCGGATTGCTGACAGGCTTCCCCGGCAACAACAATTTCATACTCACGGTGACGGAGAACAACGGTCTCAGCACGACCAAGACCCTGAAGTATTACGTACCGGCGAATTAAGGCTGACGAATTATGAAAAAATACATTACCGCCGCCCTGCTGTTCTGCGCCGCGCTGACGGCCGCCTGCTCGAAAGAGACGGCCGGGAGCGCCGACACAGGCGACACGGGTGCGCTCGAAATGCGGGTTTCGGCCACGCGGGCCGAAGCCGACGGGGAATACGACCCCTTGCAACGCCTTGCCGTACGCATCTACCGCGCGAGCGGCGAGCTGCTGCGCCAATACACCGCAGAGACGCTCCCCTCACGGCTGGAGCTGCTCGCGGGCGAATACCGCGTGGAGGTCGATGCGGGAGAAGCCGTCCCCGCGTCGTTCACCAAACGTTTCTACAAAGGCGAGAAGACCTTTACGGTGGCAGCCGGACAGACGACCGTAGCCGAAGTGGAGTGCAAACGGCAGAACGTCGTCGCCGAAGTGAAATTCGACGCCACGGTTTCCGCCGCTTTCGGCGAGAATTTCCATGCGTGGGTAGTCGCCGCCGACGCGTTCGACGAAGGGCAGGTTCAGCAGGGCGGCGTCCCGGCGCTGAACTACACGGCCGACGGCACGGGCTACTTCACCATGCCCGAGGGTGCGACCACGCTCACGACCCGCTTCGAGGGCACGCACCCCGACCGCGGCGTCATCGTCAGGGAGGCCAGATTCGAAGGCGTGCAGACCGGCGGCAAATACAGCGTCTCCTTCCGGTTCTCGAAAGACCTGCCGGGCTTCATCGAATGCTTCGTCGTCAAGGTGGACACCTCGACCGACGACTACGACGACACGTTCCCGTTCAGCCCCGAGCCGAGCATCGAAAGCGACGGTTTCGACATGGACCAGCCGCAGGATTTCATCCCCGGGACAACCTCCCCGAAACGTTACATGATAACCACGATGGCCGCCGTAAAGAGCGTCGTGATAGGCATCGGCGACGACAGCTACGAAGCGCTGAACGGCACGACCGAGGGCGTCGAGGTGACCAGGGAGAGCGACTTGAGCCTGACGGTCACCCTTTCCGACGCCTTCTTCGCAGGGCGTCCGGGCGGCAGCCATCCGGTGAGCATCCGCGTCACGGATTCGGCCGGCGCCGAAGCCACCGCCATCTCGGAATACCGTCTGCAAGGCCTTCTGCCCATTGAAAAGACGGATTACGACCTCTGGACGAACAGCCTCACGCTGCGCGCGCTGGTCCTCGATCCGAACGTCACGACGGCGACCTTCGGGCTGCGCGTCAAAGACGGCGAGTGGTCCGACGCCGAGGGCGTAAACGCCGGCGAGGGCATTTATACGGCCACGTTCACGGCCCAATGGAAGGAATCGGTCAATGCCGCGGGCCTGACCGTCCACACCCCCGTCGCAGGCACCGGCGTCTTCGCCGGCAACAGCTACGAGGCGCGGGCGGCGCTCGATGGCGAAACCGTCTCCTCGGCAGAGTTTCAGGCCGCTGCCGGGCAGGTCATCCCCGACGGGGATATGGAAAGCGGATCACTCCCCTGTTTCGGCAAAAGCACGTCGGAATCCACGACGTTCTGGGGCAGCGGCAATGCCGCAACTTCGAGACTGTGTGCGCAGTCGACCAAACCCGGCATGGGCGGCAGCTACTGCGCCAAGCTCGAATCGCAGCCGGCGTTCGGCCTGCTCGCCGCGGGCAATCTCTTCTCGGCAACGTTCCGTTTTGCGAGTCTCTCGGGAACGGCCAGTTTCGGAATGCCCTACCAGTGGACAGCGCGTCCGACGGCCTTGCGGCTCAAATACCACGCCACCGTGGGCGCCGTCAATAAGGGAACCGTCACCGAAGAGCACGAATACATTCAGGACGGCCAAGACCGTTCGCGTATCTTCGCCGTTATCGTCGATTGGAACAGCCGTCACGCGACTGTCGCCGGCATGGGGTCGCCGACAGGCGTGTGGGACCCCGCCAAAACCGCCGAAACCGCCGAAGGCCCCGTCATCGCCTACGGATCGCTGCTGATCGGCGAAACCACACCAGGCGACGCGATGACGACCGTGGAGATTCCGATCGAATATTACGACAGAACGACCAAACCTACGGGTGCATATACACTCGTCATCTCCTGTACGACGAGCGCCTACGGCGACTTCAAGGTCGGTTGTCTGGGCAATGTCATGTACGTAGACGATTTCGAATGGGTATACTAATCACTAAACGCAAGCAGATGCGCAAGCTATTCATCCGCACGCTCGCCCTCGCGCTGTGCCTCACGGGCACGGCGCAGGCGCTGCGCGCACAGGAAACAACCGCCGCCCAAACTGCGGCGGCAGCCGACCAGCGTCCGAAAACAATCAACGAAATGCGCCAGGAGCGCGGACTTACCGACACGCACAACCTGTTCGTGCCGAAAGGACAGTGGATTTTCGGCGGTACGGCCTCCTACTCGACCCATACCAACAAAGGCTATCAGTTCCTCGTCATCGAGGGAATCAACTCGAAAGGCTACACCTTCCGCGTCAGCCCGATGATCGCCTACGCCTTCCGGGACAACATGGCCCTCGGAGGACGCTTCATCTATTCGCGCACGCTGCTCAAGCTGGACAACGCCGAACTGCATTTCGGCAACGAGGAGACGGGCACGAACATCGTGGCCAGGGATTTCTACTCGCTCAAGCAGACCTATTCGGCGGCGGCGATCTGGCGGCAGTACATCCCGCTGGGACGCAACAAACGCTTCGCGCTGTTCAACGAGATGTCGCTCGCGGCCGGAGGCACGCAGGCGCGCTTCGCCAACGACTCGCCCGTGAAGGGAACCTACGAAACCGGCTACACCCTCTCGCTGGGCATTTCGCCGGGCATCGTAGCCTTCGCCACCAACAACATGGCCGTCGAAGTGAACGTGGGCGTGATGGGCATCAGCTATACCCATACCAAACAGGTTCACAATCAGGTCACCGTGGGCAAACGCAACACGAGCATGATGAACTTCAAGGTCAATATCTTCTCGATCGGCCTCGGCATGGCCTTCTATCTCTAAAAACGGCACACTATGACACGAAGCATACTCTGCACCCTGCTGATCATAATTATCTCGTGCGGCAACGCGCTGGCGCGGCAAACCGCCGCAACCGGGAATCCGAAGGAAACAGCCGCTCCGGCAGCCGCAATCGCACCCGCCGCAGCCGGAACGATCTCCACCGAAGAAGAAGCCCCGGCAACCGGAAATGCGCCGGCCGCCGAAGCGCCGGCCTCGGAAGCGGCAGTCCCGGCCGACGGACAGAAGCAATTGCAGGCACTCAAGGCCGCGGAAGTTCAGTCGCCGATCCGCGGCAAAAAACAGTTCCTGCCCACACGCCGGCGTATCGACCGCGAAATCAACAAGCTCAAGTTCGCCTACAAGGGCGAGGTGATCATGGGTCTGACGGCCTCCTACGGCACGATGTCGAGCGACGACACGGACATCATGCTCATCCTCGACGGCATCGACGCCGACGGCACGGTGGCCACCGTCAAACCCTTCATCGGCTATTTCTACCGCGACAACAACTGTCTGGGCGTGCGTTTCGGCTACCGCCACATGGACGGCAACCTCGATGCCGCACGCTACGACCTGGGCGAAAGCAACGACGCCTCGGGCAGCATTCCGAAGGTCAATTTCAACAGCGACAACTACTCGTTCGGCATTTTCCACCGCTCCTACGCGGGACTCGACCCGAAGGGCCGTTTCGGACTGTTCGCCGAGTTCGAACTCTCGCTGTCGACCGGAACGTCGAAACTCTCCTACCAGCCCGACACCGCCAGCGACAACATGAAAACCACGTTCAGCGACAATACGCAGCTCAAATTGGCGTTTAATCCGGGAGCTGCCGTCTATATCTTCCCCAACGTCTGCGCCACGCTGTCGTTCGGGCTGGGCGGCATCCAGTACACCTCCGTCACGCAGAAGGACGACGCCGGCAACAAGATCGGAACGCGCAAGGCTTCGAACATGCGTTTCAGGCTCAACGTCGCCGCCATCAACTTCGGCATGACGGTACACCTGTGGGACAAGAAAAAGAAATAAATTATGACCAGATACCTGAAAACAGCACTCCTTGCAGCCGCGGCGCTCCTCGCGTCGTGCATCCACAACGACATCCCCTATCCGGTCGTCGAACTCCGCATCGCGAGCGTCGAAGGCCAGGGCTTCTCGGTCTCGGAAAACAACGTCACGTCGCGGACAGTCACCCTCTCGCTCGACGAAGCGACCGACATCCGCAACGTGCGGATCGACGCCGTGGGTTACGACGCCGTCATCCACAGCATCCAGCTCGACAAGGAGGAGGTCCTGCAACAGATCCGCAGCTCCCGGGAGCTGACCGGCACGTTCGACCTGCGTTCGCCGATCTACACCACGCTTTCGCTCTACCAGGATTACGAATGGACGATCCGCGCCACACAGACCATCGAGCGCCGTTTCAGCGTGACGGGGCAGATCGGCGCCACGGAGATCGAGGAGAAAAACCGCATCGCCCGGGTCCTCGTCCCCAGCGACACCGATCTGGCACATATCGAGGTCACGGAACTCAAACTCGGCCCCGCCGACATCACGACCTATTCGCCCTCGCTCGAAGAGCTTTCGGGCAGCAGCTTCGAATCGGTGCGTTTCGTAGACGTCACCTGCCACGGAATCACCGAACGGTGGCTGCTTTACGTGGAGCCTACCAATGTGAAGGTCGCCCTCCGGGCAACCGACCTGTGGAACAATACGGCCACGGCCACCGCTCTCGTCTCTGCCGAGGAGTATGCGGCCGGCGCCGCGCTGGAATACCGGATCAAGGGCGCCACGGAGTGGCAGAGAATGGCGGAGAGCAGCTACGAGGCCGGCATCCTGACGGCAACGCTCGCGCCCGAATGGAGCTCGTCGACCAACCCCTACGGGCTTGCCGTCTACAACTTCGTGCCGGACAAGGGTCTCTTCGCAGGGCACACCTACGAATTCCGCCTGACAGTCGGGGGCGAGCAGACCCAGCTGATGGAATATGCGGCCCCCGCGGGCAACACGATTCCCAACGGCGACCTGGAGGACAGCTCGCTGAGCTGCTGGACCCAGAACAACAAGACCGCAGAATTCTGGGGCAGCGGCAACAACACCTTCACCTGGGGACTCTGCACGCAGGCCTCCTTCGACGGAGGCACGCGCGCCAAACTCCAGGCTACGTCCGCCGTGGGAGTCCTCGCTTCGGGCAACCTCTTCTCGGGGCTGTTCCAGAAGGACGTCTTGACCCGGGGTGTCGTGTCGTTCGGCCAGCCTTACGCCTGGAAAGCCCGCCCCAAGGCGCTGAAACTGCAATACTATGCGGAACATATCGGCATTGCCGACATCGACAAGAATTTCGGCGCCCCGATTCACGAAGGAGACCGGGACAAGGCCCGCATCATGGTCGCCATCGTGGACTGGAACACCCGCCGCGAGGTCGGATCGGGCACGGAAGCCCCCACCGGGACCTGGGATCCGGAAGAGACCACTTCGGTCGACGAGGGACCGATCATCGCCTACGGCTCGCTTTTCATCGACCAAAGTTCGACCGGCGGCAAGATGATCGACGTACAGCTTCCGCTCAACTTCTACGACACGAAGGCCAAACCCTCCGGATTGTACCAGATCGTGATCTCCTGCTCGACGAGCGCCTACGGCGACTTCATGGCAGGCTGCAAGTCGAACATACTCTACGTCGACAATTTCGAGTGGGTCTATTGACAATGCCTATTTTCGCAACCCGCAAAAAGCAGAGCCTCACCGGTTCTGCTTTTTGTTTACCCTGGCGGTCCGAAAAAAAACACCGGAGGAGGTAGGGTTTCAGCGCTTTCATCCGTGATATAGATAGAATGAAGAGACCCGAACATATCATCGAAGATCTGATAACCCGCCAACTGGACGGCACACCCCTCACCGACACGGAACGCCGGGAACTGCAGGAGTGGCTCGAAGCATCCGAAGCCAACCGCGACGCCTTTCTCCGGGCTTACAAAGCCTGGGGAAACGCCCGCCTTGCGGAAACCCGGTTCAACACCGGGCAAGCCCTCGAAAACGTCATGGCCCGGATTGCCGAAGCATCCAGACCCCGGTCTTTCCTGCGGCCGCAACTGCGCCGTCTGGGCATCGGCATCGCAGCGGCAGCCTGCGTCATGCTGGCCGTTGTCGGTTACTACCGACTGCAACCGTCGACCGTCCCGGACATCGAAATGTTTATCCGGCAGGCCGACACCCCCGTATTCACCCAGAAAGAGGTGCAACTGGTGCTGTCCGAGCAGAAAACCCTCCTGCTCGAAACCCAAAAATCGACAATCCGTTACGATTCGACCGCCATCCGGATCAACAACGCCGAAAAAACCATTCCCAAAAAAGAGGCTGCGACGTTCAACCAGCTGGTCGTTCCCTACGGCAAGCAGACGACGCTGACGCTCGCCGACGGAACCCGCGTCTGGATCAACGCCGGATCACGGCTGGTCTACCCCGTCGTATTCGAAAAGCAGAAGCGCGAAATATACGTCGAAGGCGAAATCTACATGGAAGTGGCGCACGATGCCGAACGGCCTTTCTCGGTACACACAGGCAAGATGGATGTCTGCGTTTTGGGAACCAAATTCTACATATCCTCCTACGGCCGCGATCGCACGCAGGAGGTCGTCCTGCTCTCCGGCTCCGTCAGCGTAGCCCCTGCCGGACGATCCGACCGCGGAATTCGCATCGTTCCCGGCCAACAAGCCATCCTCGACACCTCGGAATCGCTGGAGGTCCGCGAAGTGGAAGCCGAAAGCTACATCAGTTGGATTCACGGATACCTGCCCTTCGACAACGACCCGCTGTCGAACATCCTCGAACGCCTTTCCCGCTACTACAATTGTCGGATCGAGTGTACGCCCGAAGCCGAAGCGCTGACGCTCTCGGGCTAACTCGAACTCAAAGACGATCCGGCCGAAGTGCTGAAAATCTTGAGCGCAACAGCCCCTATCAACCTGCAAATCACCGGATCCGGGAATTTCCGAATCGACTATAACCCGACTACCAACAACCCAAACTGACCTGCCTATGTAACAGCCCGTATCCCTCCAAAAAAAGACCGGATGTCGTCCCTCAACGACATCCGGAGCGATTGAAAATCTAAAATAGCCTTTTAAACTTCAAATCTTTACAAATGTACAACAAAAATGGTAAAATCGGTCTTTTTAAGGCCGATAATGGGGGATTATTCCACCTATTCCGGATAACATTCCTGTTTTTGCTGGCAACAATCGGGTTCATCCGGCCCGTCAGTGCACAAACGGCAGAGGCGGCGAAAACCATCACGCTCAACGTACAGAACCGCCCCATCAAGGAGGTCCTCACACTGATCGAACGCCAAAGCGACTACATCTTCGTTTACTACGACAACATCTTGGACATCCACCGCAAAGTCACCCTGAAAGTAACGAATCAGCCCATTTCGGCTGTCCTGAAACAGTTGTTCGCCGGAACCGACAACACCTGGAAACTCTCGGGAAGGCAGATCGTCATCGGACGCTCCGTAGCTGCGGCCGCAGCTACACCCCGGAAGATCACACGCATCACAGGCGTCGTCAGGGACCAGAACAACGATCCGCTCATCGGCGTCACGATCCGCATCAAGGCCCGTCCGAACATCGGTACAGCCACCGACATCAACGGCAAATACCTGCTCGACGTTTATCCCGACGAAGTACTGGAATTCAGCTATGTAGGTTACAAATCGCAGGACGTTTCGGTCGCAGGGCAGGAAATCGTCGACGTGGTTATGCTGCAAAACGACGCCATCCTCGACGCCGTGGAGGTGGTGGGCTACGGCGTGCAGAAAAAGATCAGCGTCATCGGCTCGCAGCAGACCATAGCGACCAAGGAACTGAAAGTTCCCGTCGCCAACCTCACACAAGGCCTTGCGGGCCGCGTATCGGGTCTGGTCTCGGTACAGCGAACCAGTGAACCGGGCTTCGACGACGCGAACATCTACATCCGCGGCATCTCAACGCTGACAGCCAGCATGAGCGCCCCTCTGACGCTCGTCGACGGCGTTCCCCGCTCGTTCTCCAACGTCGACCCCGAAGACATCGAGAGTTTCTCGATCCTGAAGGACGCCTCTGCAACTGCTGTTTACGGCGTTCGCGGCGCCAACGGCGTCATTATCATCAATACCAAAAGCGGTCTGAAAGGACGCCCCAAATTCAGCGTACGCTATACCGAAGGCCTCACCAAACCGACCAAGATCACCGATTTCGCCGACGGCGCGACTTACATGGAGATGTCGAACGAAGCGTCGCTCACCCGCGGCGGCGGCAAACTATACAGCCAGGAGATCATTGATAAGACCCGCCGCGGGGAAGACCCCTATCTCTATCCCGACGTAGACTGGATGAAACAGATCCTGCGTAACTTCAGCCGCAACCGCTCGGCCAACGTCAACGTGCAGGGCGGTTCCGACAAGGCGGTCTACTACATCGGCCTGGCCTACTACGACGAGAACGGCATGTACAAGGACACGAAACTGGCCGACTACAACTCGAACGCCTTCTACCGCCGTTACAACGTCACCTCGAACCTCACGCTCAACCCGTTCCGCACCACCGAAATCAAACTGGGCATCCAGGGCTACCTGGCCAACGCCAACTATCCGGCATCTTCGCAGGCAAGCATCTTCGAATCGGCCTATTTCACACCTCCGACCTATATCGCGCCGCTCTACCCCGACGGCAAGCTCGGCGCCTTCTCGGGCGGCGATATAAACCCGGTGGCACAGCTCGGCGCAACGGGCTATGCCAACCAGTGGCGCAGCCAGGTTTATTCGAACCTGCGCATCACGCAGCAGATTTACAAAGGACTCTCGGTTTCAGGCATGTTCTCGTTCGACACCTACAACTACACGAGCAACCGTTTCACCAAAACCCCGAACACCTACCACGCCACAGGACGCGACGCCAACGGCAACCTGCTCTACGAGCAAACCCGCCAGGGAACCGAGAACCTGGCCTACAGCCTCAGTGCAAAGGGTAACCGCGCCATCTATCTGGAAGCCGCAGTCAACTACCGCAACACTTTCGGCAGGCACACCGTATCGGGCATGATGCTCTTTAACCAGAGCGACGAAATCAATACCAAAGCCACCAACGTCGAAGAGGCGCTGCCCTACCGTTTCCGCGGCCTGGCAGGACGTTTCACCTACTCGTTCGACGACCGTTATTTCGGGGAGTTCAACTTCGGATACAACGGTTCGGAGAACTTCGCCCCGAAAAACCGTTACGGCTTCTTTCCGTCGGTCGGACTTGGCTGGGTAATCAGCAACGAACCCTTCTTCAGAGGCGCCACAGAGGTGATCCAGTACCTCAAACTGCGCGGCACATGGGGTCGTGTCGGCAACAGCCAGATCAGCGGACGCCGTTTCGCCTACCTGGCTACGGTCAAGGACACCAACGACACCAGTTACCAGTTCGGAAAGAACATGGACCAGACCTACGGGACTACGGCCATCGACGAATATGCCGTCGACGTAACGTGGGAGATCGCCGACAAAACCAACATCGGACTGGACATGCGCCTGCTGAACAACAAGTTCAACCTGCAATTCGACGCCTTCAAGGAGTCGCGCAAAGGCATTTACCTGCGCCGCACAAGCATTCCGTCCTATTTCGGTATGATCAACAACCCCTACGGCAACATCGGCAAAGTCGAGAACAAAGGTATCGAAATGTCGGTCAGCTATGCCAATTCGTGGCGGGACTGGTCGTTGAGCGTCATGGGTAACTACTCGTTCAACCGAAACAAGGTCCTCGAAGACGACAGCACCGTGGCCTATCCCTGGCAGAAAACCATCGGCAACAAGGTCGACCAGCGGTTCGGGCTCATCGCACTGGGACTCTTCGAAAGTCCGGAGGAGATCGCCGCAGCGCCTGTACAGGTCGGCGACACGCGCCCGGGCGACATCCGCTACAAGGACATCAACGGCGACGGCAAAATCGACGAATATGACAAAGTGCCCATCGGCTGGGGAAGTGTCCCCGAAATCGTCTACGGCTTCGGATTCTCCGTAGGCTGGAAAGGCCTCTCGCTGTCGGCCATGTTCCAGGGCGCCGCACACGTCGACGCGATCCTCAGCGGCGAAGGCGTACTGCCTTTCGCACAGGGATCGAGCCGCGGCAACCTGCTGAGCAACATCACCGACCGTTGGACCGAGGCCAATCCCCGCCAGGATGTCTTCTACCCGCGCCTCTCGATCGGCAACATGAACATGAACTACGAAGCCAGCACGTGGTGGCTCAAAAATACCAGCTACCTGCGTCTGAAAAACATCGAACTCTCCTATACGCTCCCCGACCGCTGGATGAAACGCATCCACATCAACAATGCGCGCATCTTCATACAGGGCGTCAATCTGCTTACATTCAGCAAATTCAAACTGTGGGACGTGGAACTGGGCGACGGCCGCGGCGCAAAATATCCCAACATCGGTTCCGTCAGCCTGGGTATCAATTTCAACTTCTAAAATCCCCGACAAGCTATGAAACTTAAAACAATACTCACTTTACTGGCCGCCCTCGGCATCCTGACCGCCTGCAACGACGACTTCTTCGACCAGGTTCCCGACGACCGGATCACCATCGAGCAGGTATTCCAGCGCACCTCCTACTCCGAGAAATACCTGGCTACCGTTTACAGCTACATCCGCGACGAGTCGCACCGCACCAACGGCGTGCCCTGGGACCCGTGTTCGGACGACCTGGACGTTACCTACGACCGCGAGGATTACAACTCCTTCAAGATGAACCTCGGCAACTGGAGCGCATCGTCGAACTACTACGAGTACTGGTCGCACTACTACCGGGGCATCCGCTCGGCAACCTACTTCATCCAGCACATCGGCTCGAACCAGGAGATGCTCGACGATCCTACGCGCGGCCCGATCGTCGTCGAACAATACAAGAACGAAGCCCGCTTCCTGCGTGCCTGGTTCTATTACTGCCTGCTGCGCCAGTACGGTCCGTGCGTACTGCTGGGCGACGAAGTCCTTCCGGGCGACCTCGACCGCGACGATGTGAAGATGAACCTGCCGCGCAGTTCCTACGACGAGTGCGTGGATTACATCGTCGGCGAACTGGACGACATGATCGACAACAACCGCCTGCCGCTGCACTTCACCGTGCAGGCCGACAAGGATTACGGCCGGGCGACACTGGCCATGTGCATGGGACTCAAAAGCCGCGTACTGCTGCTGGCCGCCAGCGACCAGTTCAACGGCAACCCGGCCTACGCCAACGTGGTCAACACGGACGGCAAACACCTTTTTTCGACCCGAAAAGACCCCGAAAAGTGGAACAAGGCCGCCCAGGCTGCAAAAGATGTCATCGACCTGGGAATTTTCGACCTCTACAAGGAGTACCACACCGACGGAACGCTCGACCCTTACCTGTCCTGCCGCAACGTTTTCCTGGAGAACTGGAACAGCGAGGTGATGATGGTCCGCATCAGCAACTACCTCAAACATTGGGAACGGTCGGCTTCACCCCGGCAGTTCAGCGGCTATGAAAGCATGGGGGCGACCCAGCAACTGGTCGACGCTTTCCGCATGAAAGACGGCACGGCCATTACCCCGGACAAGGAGAGCGGCTATTCGAAGGCGAACTACTCCGACCCCAAATCGGGCTGGGTATTCGCTCCCGCCGGTACGCGCAACATGTTCGTCAATCGTGAACCGCGTTTCTACGTCAACATCTGCTTCAACGGCGCCTACTGGATCGGCGATCAGAAAACCCGCATCCAGCTCTACTACACCGGAGGATCGGGAAAGAAAGGCACGTGGGACTTCCCGCGTTCGGGATACATCGCCATCAAAAACGTTTCGCCCTCGTCCAATCCCAAGAACGGCAACTACATCAAGCGTCCCTTCGTCATCATGCGTTACGCCGAGATACTGCTCAACTACGTCGAGGCGCTCAACGAATACGATCCCGGGAATGCGGACATCGAAACCTACCTGAACAAAATCCGCGAGCGCGGCGGCCTGGGACCGGTCCAAAGCGATCTCAACCAGAGTCAAATGCGCGAGCAGATCCGGCTGGAACGCCGCATCGAACTCTGCTTCGAGCAACTGCGCTATTTCGACACCCGCCGCTGGCTGATCGCCGACCAGACCGACGGAGGACCCTTCTACGGCATGAACGTCGACGCAGGCAACAGCTTCACCGACGAGGCGTTCTACGAGAAAACCGTATTCGAAACCCGCGTGTTCCGGCCCGAGTTCTACCTTTTCCCCATTCCCCAGTCCGAAATCAACCGCGATCCGCAGATCGTCCAGAATCCCGGATGGTAACCGTAAAAACGAATAACGACTATGAAACTTACGAAATACCTGGCTGTCCTCTGCTGCGGAACGCTCTTCGCAGCCTGCGAAAACCCGATTCAGGACGACCTGAACGTGGACAACCCCGAGAACTATACGCGTATTTACACGGTCAACGCCGTCGACGACGCCTCCAAGAACACACTCTCATTCCCGCTCGAACGCGACACGTCGCTCATGGTCTACGCCAACTTGAGCGGAATCCGCAACCCGGGATGCGATGTGACGGTCAAATTTCGCGTCGCCCCCGAACTGGTGGATACCTACAATCAGAAGCACCAGAGCAACTACCCGATGATGCTTGATGGAAGCTACACGATCGAGAACCTCGAAGCCGTGATTCCTAACGGGAAATACATCTCCTCGCCCATCCGGATCGCCATCAACAGCCAGGCGTTCGACGGCGTGGGCGTCTTCCTGCTGCCGGTACGGATCGAGAATGTGACACCCGACCTGGCCGTCAACGAATCGTTGCAGACGGCTTACCTGCGCATCAACGGCTACTACACCGAAAATCCGTTCCCGAGATACGACAGGAGCGGCTGGTCGATCGCCGGGTTCTCGACGCAGGAGGCTGAAGCGACATCAACCTACCCCAACCGCGGATTGGCCGTTTCGATCATCGACGGCGAAAACAACACCTATTGGGGTACGCAGTGGCGCAACGCCAAACCCGGCCCGCCGCACTGGATCGCCGTCGACATGGGCGCACCCAAGGAACTGCACGGACTCACAATCCGCGGACGGTCTGACAAAGAAGGCTCCGACGTTCCCAAGAGCAGCGGCAACCCGCGTATCTTCAACATCGACGTGAGCGACGACAACCAAAACTGGACCCATGCAGGGACCTTTACCGTCGAAAACCGGATCGAGAACACGGTATACCTCGACCACAAGGCAACGGGGCGCTATTTCCGTATCTTCGTCACCGCCACGCAGGCCGACCTCTACCAGACCTGCATCGCCGAAGTATGGGCATTCTGATCCGACTAACAAATTTTTAAACCAAACAAAAGACTATGAAAAAGACTATATGTCTGTGGGCGCTGCTCCTGATTGTCGTTTCATGCACCAACGACGACAATTACAACGACGAGCACGGAGACAAGGCAGTCATTCCACCCAAAGGCAGGATCATCCGCATAATGACCTACAACATTTACGGCGCACGCGCCACAAGCCCCGCCAATGCAGCCGATCTGGACGCGCTGGCCGAGGTAATCCGCCGGCAGGACCCCGACTTCGTAACCCTCAACGAGGTGGATGTCTTCACCAACCGCACGGGAAAAGACGTACACCAGGCCCGCGACCTGGCAGCCAAACTCGGTATGGAGTGGCACTTCTCGAAAGCCATCGACCGCGACGGAGGCGAATACGGCGACGCCGTGCTGTCGAAACACCCGATTATAGAGACCCGCAGTTACCGGCTCCCCTGCGCCGCTTCGCAACCGGGCGAGGACCGTTCGCTGTGCGTCATCCGCGTCGAGATCGACGGCAAAGACCTCTATGTCGCCTCGACGCACCTCGATCATCTTTCGGGCGATGCGAGCCGCCTGGTGCAGGCCAATGAGATCCGCCGTATCCGCGACACGGAACTGGACGGAGACCTCATCCTTGCGGGCGACCTCAACGCCATTCCCAGTTCGAACGTCATCGCCACGATGACCGCGTTCCTGACCAATGTCGGAACGATCGACCAATACACTTTCCCGTCGGAGAATCCCACCCGCAAGATCGACTACATACTGTATGCCCCGATCGGACACTTCGGCGTACAGAACTGCACAGTGGTTTCGCGCAGCGACCAGCAGGTCGACGGCGTCGACGCCTCGGACCACCGCCCCGTCGTGGCCGACATCCGGTTCCAGACCGAGGAAGACCTCCCGGAGAATCAGGAATAAAGCGTTCGGAAGATGAAAAAACTGCTATTCACACTCCTCGGGCTGGCAGCGGCACTGACGCTGCCGGCCCAGGATTTCAAGATCACGCATGGCCCGTGGCTGTGCGACATGACCGAAGACGGCGTAACCGTCCTGTGGACTACCAACAAACCCGCTTTGTCATGGGTCGAGGCAACCGAGGACGACGGACGCAGTTTCTACGCCGCCGAACATACCCGCCATTACGAAACCGTCGCGGGCCGCAAACAGGCGCACAAGACACTGCACGCCGTGCGGCTGAACAACCTGCGTCCCGGAACGAAATACTGCTACCGCATCTTCTCGCAGGAGGTACTCGAATGGAAACACGGAGACAACGTCCTCTACGGCAGGACCGTTGCCAGCAATGTCTACAAACGCGCGCCGTTCCGGTTCCGGACATTCCCGGCAACGGGAACCGACTGTTCGTTCGTCATCCTGAACGACATCCACGGACGCGCCGACGACATGACCGAACTGTGCCGGGAAATCAATTTCGGCAAACACGACTTCGTAATGCTCAACGGCGACATGTCCAGCAGCATTGAAAATGAGGAGCAGTTGTTCCGGGATTTCATCGACGCCTCGGTAAACCTTTACGCCTCGGAGACCCCGATACTCTACAACCGCGGCAACCATGAGACGCGCGGCGTCTTCGCCGACCGTCTGCACGACTATTTCCCGACGCGTAACGGCCGCCACTACCAACTCTGCAAAGTCGGATCGGTCTGTTTCTTGCTGCTCGACTGCGGCGAAGACAAGCCTGACACGGACATCGAATACGGAGGGCTTGCCGACTACGACGCCTATCGCCGCGAAGAGTGCGAATGGCTCCGCAGGGCGGTGGCCTCCGAAACCTTCCGCAACGCCTCGGCACGCGTCGTCTTCCTCCATATTCCGCTCGACGGCGGAACGTGGCACGGCAGCAACCACCTCCGGAATCTGTTCCTGCCGATCCTCAACGAGGCCGGCATCAATATCATGTTCTCCGGCCACACGCACCGCTACGGCTTCCACCCGGCAAACGACGAAGTTCGGTTCCCGGTCGTGGTCAACGGCAATCAAAGCTACATACGGTGCGACATGACGGGCGACCGAATCGCGATCCGAATCGTCGGTCCCGGCGGACGCGTCGCACACACACACGAATTCCCACTCCGCTAACGAGGCGGAAAAAACAATGCCCTGCACCGAAACGGTGCAGGGCATCTTCTGTTTTTCAGAGGAAAAGCCGCAGAAATCCGCTGCGGCTGAGCCGGAGCCGAAGCTGGGAGAGCGCCGCCCCAATATGCTTTTCGACGGTCTTGACGCTGATGTTGAGCCGCTCGGCGATCTCCCGGTTTTTCAGGCCTGTCGTGCGGCTCAACAGGAACACCTGGCGGCACTGCTCGGAAAGTCCCGAAATGCAGCAGTCGATCTCCTCGCTCAACTGCGATAACTGGAACTCCTCTTCGATATGGTCGGCGACAAGCGTACGAATACAGACATCCAACTCGTCCAGTCCGGATTCCCCCCCCGCCATTTTTTGGAGCGCAGCAAATCTATGGCACGATTCTTCACGGCGACAAACAGCAGCGGCAGCAGCGGCCGGTCGAAGTCCACCTCCTCCCGCCGTTCCCACAAGGCAAGAAAGACATCCTGCACGATGTCTTCCGACGCCTTGCGGTCATGGACCATCTGAAAAGCCCGTGCACACAAGGGTTCATAGTGATCGCGGAATAGTTGCTGAAAATACGCCGAATGGTTTTCCACAGTTTTCTCAAAATATGTCGGAATACTCCGAATCATTCAAATATAGCGATAATTCGGGAAATTGCAAAATTTGGACTGCCGCCAACTATCTTCGTCTTCGAGTAGATTCCACACCGCAGGGCATCCTGTCCCCGCTGCGCGGGGCACAGGCACAAAAAAGGCAGGACCGCTCTTGCGGGTCCTGCCTTTAATTTATCCTGCCGCCGTCACCTTCCGGCGATGCGGCAGTATCTGTCGTAGCGTCCTATCACGTCGTTCACATAGGCCAGCGTCTGCCGGCTGCCGGTGAATCGTCCGCATCTGACCACTTCGTTCTCGTAGAATTCCGGCTCGGCCTTCAGCGTAAGGTACCGGGCCACGACCTCCCACGAGTTGGGGTTCTCTCCGTTCAGGCGGGCCAGACGGCGGGCGTCGTTCACATGGCCGATACCGCTGTTATACGAGGCCAGGATGATGCTCATGCGGTCTTTTTCAGGTGTCCCTTCCGGAAAACGGAGCGACGACATGATCTTCGACATCAGTTTGTTGGCCAACCAGATATTGGTCCTCGGATCAGTGATCTCGGCCGCGGGGACGTCGAACTGACGCGCCACCGAAGGCATGATCTGCATCAGGCCGCGGGCCCCGCTGCGCGAGGTGATGTCGGGCGTGAAGCGCGATTCGTGGTAGGCGATGGCGCTCATCAGGCGCCAGTCGTGGCCCTCCTCTTCGCTGATGTTGCGAATCAGATTGTCGTAGGCCGAAATGACGTAACTGCCCTCGGGGAGCAGCGAGTGGTGCATCTCGGCCAGTGCGTTCAGTGCGTCGTCCGTCGCGGGTGCGCTGAACTGGGCGTTGAAGCCGTAAAATGTCGTAAGAATGGTTAAGAACGCAAACGTTAATACGGTCTTTTTTAACATAAAATGTTGTTTTGCGGGCAGCTTACACCGCACAGAACAGCACGTCAATCATAGAATCCCCATGAGATACCGATTTTGAACATGCCCGGATTGAGCGGATAGCGAGCCGCCGAGAAATATTCTCCGTTACCGAACAGTCCCTTGTTCACATGCTGATATTTCAGGAATATCCGCATTCTCTTCCACTTTCCCATGACGAAAGCGTCCATATAGGGGTAATTCCCCGTCTCGACCTCCCGTTGGTTGTAATACACCGACAGAGCCGGATTGTAACCGGGCGCATAATACTTGGTATTATAGCGTCCGTCCCAGACCGATCTGCAGGCGCAGCACATCGCGCACGACCCAGAATTCGTAGTAATACGACAGGAAGGCGCTCAAAAGCGGAACGGGTACAACATCTTGATCCGTGCTCCACTGCAACAATACCCTGTTGTCCAAATGAAGTCCGCCTAAACGGAAATCTTTGCGAGCATACACACTCGTGAGGCTGACGTTGCCGCTGTGCTGGGCGACGTTGCTGTCCGACGCATAGTAAATCTTGTCGGAGACGACTCCCTGCCATGCCCCCGCTTCGAACGCGAAATCGGGAACCGAAAACTTGACCTCGAACCGAGTTTCATTCTCCTTGCTTAAAGGAGTGTTCCATATATAATGGTTAGAGAACAGATTCTCCTGCCAGTAGGTCGGCGAGCGGCGGTCCATCGAGAACCGGCCTTCGAGAATCAGGGGGTGTCCGCGCAGATAGCCTTTCAGCGCGAGGTGCGCGCCGATCGAGAGATCTCCGCCTCTGTATCCCGACGGGTAGAAACGGAGGTTTCCGTCCCAGTCGACATATTTCTTTATCTTTCCGCTGACGGAGCCGTAAAAGAAGTAACTCGTCTTGTTGACCTTCGTGTACTTCCCCGTCAGGTAATCTTTCAGTTCGAATTGCGAGTAGGTGTGCATGTCGATGCCGATGCCGGCGTCGAGCGTCCCCACGATTCCGTTCCGGTCCCAGGGCTGCGCCTGCACGAAGAAGCGGTTCGAAATGTTCCGCTCGTAGATCGAGTCACGCGTCTCCGCAGGGTTGATGAACCAGTTATCGTAATAATGCCCCTTCGCGGAGACGAAATCGCCGTTCTCGTCCCGGTGGTCCCGTTCATTCGTATAAGGCTCGTTCCTGTCGGTGTAGACCTTGCTCCACGAACTGTACTCGAACGAATGGCCGATATACACCGCCGAGAGGTTCGCCATCGAGAAATCGCTCTCCGTGAGCCGTTGCAGCGGGATGCCGTAGGACTGCGTGACGAAGAAGGCGTTGTTGCGGTAGAGGTTCCTGGCCTCGGCGTCGGCCAGCCGCATCGGCACGCCCGAAGGCATCTCGAACGTCGTGTCCGCAATGGCCCACTCGCCGACCACGCCGCCGTTCTCCTGCTGCTCGATGTGGTTGTTGTAGTAGCCCGCATGGACCGAATACCGCCTGCCCGTGTGGCTGACGGCCACCGCAAGGTTGTGGTTCTTGGTCCGCGACCAGACGTACTGGCCGCGCGTGCCCCGCGCCTTGTAGTCGATGTTGAAACCCGTCGTCGGAGAGATGTTCTGCGCATGCATGATGCCGAAATTCTCCTCACGGAAACGCTTCTGCCCCGACTCCGCGTAATTCATCCGGATCATCGGCTTCTTCGTGTTGTAGAAGGGCACGTTCTCCATGTTGTAGGTGTACGCGTAGTAGGGACTCGCAAAACTGAAGTCAAAGAACTGCGGACGCCGGAAATAGTTCAACGGCAGCGACGTCTGGCCCAAAGCCCCCTGGGCGATGTCGCCCACGTCCTCCCGGTAGAACGGATAGTCGATCCGGTAATCGGTCAGCGTGGTGTCCAAAGGCCCGATCTCGACGCGGTTGAAATCGCGGCTCACGTGCCATTTGAAGTTGTTCAGCGCGCGGATCGAGTCATTGAAAAAATAGGACTCGAGCGGCTTGCGGATTTTCCGTTCCTTCTTGGTGGTGTCCTGCGGCTGCTGGTTCTCGCCCTCCTCGCCTTCGGTCTGCTCGTAGGGATTGCTGCCGTAGAGGTTACCCGTCTGGCCGTTGCGCTGCGCGCGCTGCAAGGTCTTCGCATCGAAGCCCTGGGAGCGCACCGCCTCGGGCGCTGCAAAAAACAGACCGAGCAGGAGCGTCAGCAATATGCGGTTCGAAAATCTCGACATGTCAGCCAAAGAGCGGAAATCCGCGGCAAATGTAATTAAAAAATTTTAAATATACAACTATTCGGCTTTCCCACAGCCTTTTGTCCGGCAGGCAAGCCCCCGCACCAGCGAAACGAGGATATACAGCACGATGATCGCCGGCACGGCGTAACCGCGCAGGAGGACGGCCGTCACGACGGCCGCGATGATGAATCCGTAGCGCAGTTCGTTCCCTTTCCAGCCGAAGCCGTGGAATTTAAGGGCGAACATCCTCACATTCGAGATCATCAGCAGTCCCACGACCACGGCAATGGCAGAAATCGCCTCGCGCGGAAGTTCCAGTCCGCTGGTCTCGAACAACAGCCCCAGCGAACCGCAGAGCATCGCCGCCGCCGGGCTGGGCAGTCCGCAGAACTCCGTGCGCTGCGTGTCGTCGATATTGAATTTCGCCAGCCGCAACGCGGCGCAGGCCGTAAAGACGAAAACGACCAGCCCCGGATACCCTTCGGGCAGCCAGATGCCGGGCATCCATTGATAGAGCGAATACATGATCGCCGCCGGGGCCAGTCCGAATGAGATGTCGTCGGCCAGCGAATCGAGTTGCAGCCCGATGGGCGAACTCTGGTTGAGCAGACGCGCTGCGAAGCCGTCGAAAAAGTCGAACACGGCGGCCAGAACCATCAGGCCGAAGGCCAGCTTCAGGTCGCCCCAAACCAGCGCCGAAACCACCGCCGCCGAACCGCAGAACAGGTTCGACAGAGTCAGCAGATTGGGTATCGTGAAGAGTTTGATTTTCATTGCCGGGGCGAAAATTTAATTTTCCAATAGGCGGCAAAGTTACTAAAATATTTTTATCTTTGTCGAAATTAACTCCATATAATAACTCATGTCAAGCAATAAATATTGTGTCATCATGGCGGGCGGCATCGGGACGCGCTTCTGGCCCAAGAGCCGGCAGTCGATGCCCAAGCAGTTCCTCGACATTCTCGGGACGGGCAAATCCTTCATCCGCCACACCTACGAACGCTTCGCAAAAATGGTTCCTGCGGAGAATTTCCTCGTGGTGACCAACGATAAATACAAGAGCCTGGTTCTCGAACACATCCCGGAAATCGGCGAAAAACAGGTGCTCTGCGAACCCGTGGGCCGCAACACGGCCCCCTGCGTGGCCTATGCGGCCTACACGCTGCTGAAACGCAATCCCGATGCCGAAATGATCGTCACCCCGGCGGATCACCTGATCCTCAACGAAGACGACTTCCGGGCGATCATCGCCGAGTGTCTCGACTTCGCCTCGGAGCACGACGCGCTGATGACCGTGGGCATCAAACCCACGCGTCCCGACACGGGCTACGGCTACATCCAGGTCTCGGACGACAAGCCCATCAGCAAGGTCAAGTGCTTCACCGAGAAGCCCGACATCGAACTGGCGCGGGTGTTCCTGCAATCCGGTGAGTTTTACTGGAATTCGGGCATCTTCGTGTGGAAGGTGCGCTCGATCGTCGAGGCCTTCGAGAAATACCTCCCCGAGCACCACGCGCTCTTCAGCGGCGTGATGCGCGCCATCGGAACCGACGCCGAGCGCAACGTCGTGGAGATCGCCTTTTCGGAGTGCCGCGCCATCTCGATCGACTACGGCATCATGGAGAAGGCCGACAACGTCTACGTCCGCTGCGGCGAGTTCGGCTGGAGCGACGTCGGGACGTGGGGTTCGGTCTACCAGCATTCGCGCAAGGACCGCTATGCCAACGCCGTGCCCGAAGAGGGCTGTTACCTCTACGATACACGCAGTTCGATCGTTTCGCTCCCAAAGGACAAGATCGCCGTGATCAGCGGACTGAAGGAGTACATCGTCGTCGACACGGACGACGTGCTGATGGTCTGCCCCCGCTCCGAGGAGCAGAACATCAAAAAATTCATCGACGAAGTCAAGTTCCACAACGGCGACAAGCACATCTGATTCGTTGGATCAGATGTGCTTGATGAAATCATTCCAGACCTTATGATTTCCATCGCCCGTCACTGTGCATTCCAACGTTCGCATCCACGGCGTTCCGCCGTGTTTGCGAGTCTGCTCCTCCTCCAAATCCCCTCCCCGGAGGGGACTTATCGCATGTGACCGAATAATCTCAAAACAATACTTGCCAACATCTTCCATGAGCGAACTATACGAACTTTTCAGCCAGCACCCCCGTATCTCGACCGACACGCGCCGGATCGAGCCGGACTCCATCTTCTTCGCCCTGCGGGGCGATACCTTCGACGGCAACCGTTTCGTCGCCGAAGCGCTCGAAAAAGGCGCGGCCTACGCCGTCTCCGACGATCCGCAGGTCGCCGCTTCCGACGAGCGGCAGCGCATCGTGCTCGTCGACGACACGCTGAAAGCCTTGCAGGACCTTGCCCGCTGCCACCGCCGGGCGCTCGGAATCCCGATCCTCGCCATCTCGGGCAGCAACGGCAAAACCACCACGAAAGAGCTTGTCAGCCGCGTGCTGGCCGAGCGGTTCGAGGTCTACGCCACCCGCGGCAACCTCAACAACCACATCGGCGTGCCGCTGACGCTGCTCGCCATGACCCGCGACACGGAGTTCGGCGTGGTGGAGATGGGCGCGAGCGCCTGCGGCGAACTGGCTCTGCTGGCATCGGTCGCCGAGCCGAACTACGGCATCCTGACCAACATCGGCCTGGCGCACCTCGAAGGCTTCGGCGGACCGGAGGGGGTTCGCCGCGGCAAGGGCGAACTGTTCGACTTCCTCGCGGCGAACGGAGGCCACGCCTTCGTTCCGGCCGACGACGAAATCCTGACGGGCATGGCCGCCGAACGCGATTCGCTGGCCGCCGAATATTACTCCGCATCGCTGGCCGACGGCATCGAAAACCATCTGGAAGGCAGCTACAACCGGTTCAACATCGCGGCCGCCGTCGCCGTGGGACACTATTTCGACGTTCCCGACGAACGCATCCGCCACGCCATCGCCAGCTATGTTCCCGACAACAACCGCTCGCAGCGCATCGGAACGTCCCGCAACACGCTCGTCGCCGACTGCTACAACGCCAACCCGTCGAGCATGCGGGCTTCGGTCGGGAATTTTCTCGCCGAGCCGCTCGAAGAGCGTCAGCGCCGGGTGCTGATTCTGGGCGACATGCTCGAACTGGGCGACTGGTCCGAACGCGAACACGCCGCAATCATCGAGATGGCCGCACAGGACCCCGAAGCGGAACTGCTGCTCGTAGGTCCGGAATTCGCCAAGGCCTACGACGGACTCGCGGAAAAGCCGGCCAACGTCACGCTCTGCCCCACGCGCGACGACCTGATCTCGCTGCTGAAAGTCTCCCCCGTGGAGCACTCCCTCGTGCTGGTCAAAGGTTCGCACGGCATGGGGCTGGAGCAGGCGCTGGAGGCGCTCTGATCGTCCCCGGAAACCGCCCCGGAGACTGCACCCGGAGACTGCACCCGGAACCGCACCCGGAACCGCACCCGAAAACAACCGAAACAAACCGACCCAAAATAAACGGACCATGAAAAAACTACTCGCAACTCTCCCCCTGCTGGCACTGCTCTCCTGCACCGGCATCCCCCCGCAGCATGCTCTCTCGCATTTCGACTGGACGGAACCCGCCGATCCGCAGGGAGAGAAACCCGAAACCTGGAACGGAGTCGAAAAACCGATCGTCACGTTTGGCTCGACGGATGTCCGCTATCCCCGCGCGACACCCTGCGCAGCAGCCGTGACGGATCAAACGACCCTCACGGGCTGGCGCGGCGAGAAGGTCTCGGCCCAGGCTGTCATCTCCGCTCCCGCGGCTGTCGGCGGCCTGACCTGCACCGTGGGCGACTTCGTCGCGGACAACGGCGCGAAGCTCCCCGGCATCGCCTGCGCACGCTTCGTCAAATACGTCGTCAGCGACCGCTTTCTGACCGACCAACCCTGCGGCGCACGGCCGGAGAACAACCCGGCGCACCTCGAAGCGGACCTGCTCGACGAGGCGGCTTCATGCGACGTGCCCGCCCGGTCGACCCGTCCCGTCTGGATCACGGTAGATATCCCGCGCGACGCCACCCCCGGCCGCTACACGGCTCCGGTTGCGGTAAAGGGCGAAGGCGTCGCCGAAACGCTGACGCTGCACCTGAACGTCACGGAACGCACCCTGCCCGCGCCCTCGGAGTGGACCTACCACCTCGACTTGTGGCAGCATCCGGCGGCCGTGGCCCGCGCCGAAGGGGTAGAGGTCTGGAGCGACGAGCATTTCGAACGGATGCGGCCGACGATGCGGCAACTCGCAGACGCCGGGCAGAAAGTCATCACGGCAACGCTCAACAAGGACCCCTGGAACAACCAGTGCTACGACGCCTACGCCGATATGATCGTCTGGACGCGCCTGGCCGACGGCACGTGGGAGTATGACTTCACGGTCTTCGACCGCTGGGTGCGGTTCATGCTCGACCTGGGCGTCGGCAAGTACGTCAACTGCTATTCGATGCTGCCGTGGAACAACATGCTCCACTACAAGGATGCCGTGACGGGCGAATTCGTCGACGTCAAGGCCGATCCGGGCACGCCGGCCTTCCGCGAAATGTGGGGCCCGTTCCTGCCCGCCTTCGTCGGTCACCTCCGCGAAAAAGGATGGCTCGGCATCACCAACATCGCTATGGACGAGCGTTCGCCCGAGGTGATGGCCGCCGCGACCGCCCTGCTGAAGGAGGTCGCGCCCGAACTGGGCATCGCATTGGCCGACAACCACAAGATCTTCAAACAGTATCCCTACATCAAGGACATGTGCGCCAGCATCTTCGGCCCGATCGAACAGACGGACATCGTCCAGCGCCGCAGCAAGGGGCTGACGACCACCTTCTACGTCTGCTGTTCGTCGGGATTCCCGAACACCTACACCTCGTCGGCGCCGGCCGAGGCGACCTATTTGAGCTGGTACGCCGCCGCCGAGGATTACGACGGATTCCTGCGCTGGGCCTACAACTCGTGGGTCGAGGACCCGATCCGCGACTCGCGGTTCCGGAAATGGGCCGCCGGCGACACCTACCTCGTCTATCCCGAAGGCCGCTCGTCGATCCGTTTCGAACGCCTCGTCGAAGGCATCCAGGACTGGGAGAAAATCCGGTTGCTGAAAACGGAATTCAGCGGCGACGATGCGAAACTGCAAACCCTCCACGACCTGCTGGAGCCGTTCCGTTCGTCGGTCGCCTTCGACGGTTGGGAGCAGACCCTGCGCAATGCCCGCGCGACGCTGAATACGCTCTGATCCGCCGGACGGTCCGCAATACGGCATAAAAAGAGGTCACGACAACCCGATTTTCAGACAGGTTGCCGGGACTTTTCGTGCATTCTTGCGAAAAAATCGTTATTTTTGTCCGATTTAACTCATAAACCCCAAACGATGACTCTCAACGAATACCAGCAGCACGCCCTCGAAACGGCGATCTACCCCGACGACCGCCGCATCATCTACCCCACGCTCGGACTTACGGGCGAAGCGGGCGAAGTGGCCGACAAGGTCAAAAAAGTGATCCGCGACGCCCACGAGGAGTTCACCCCCGAGAAGAAACTCGAAATCGTCAAGGAGATCGGCGACGTCATGTGGTACTGCGCCACCCTCGCCCGCGACCTGGGCTACGAACTGGACGACGTGGCGCAGATGAACGTAGACAAACTCCGCTCGCGCATGCAGCGCAACCACCTGACGGGCAGCGGCGACAACCGCTAATCGTTCGGCAAAACCGAACGATTGCAATTCAAAATTCAAAATTCAGAATTCAAAATTCATAATCATACATGGAACCCGAAAAAATCCAAACTTCGCTGCCCGAAAACGCCTACCGCGAACTCAAGCCGGGCGAAGAGTACACGCCCGTGATGCCGGCTTCGTCCAACCCGAAGGAGGTGACGCCCTACTCGGTCACGATGGGCGTCGTCATGGCCGTCGTCTTCTCGGCCGCCGCGGCCTTCCTCGGCCTCAAGGTCGGGCAGGTCTTCGAAGCGGCCATCCCGATCGCCATCATCGCCGTGGGCATGGGCTCGGTGCTGGGCAAGAAGAACATGCTGGGGCAGAACGTCATCATCCAGTCGATCGGCGCCTCGTCGGGCGTGATCGTCGCCGGAGCCATCTTCACCCTCCCGGCGCTCTACATCCTGGGCCTCGACGCCGCTTTCTGGCAGGTGTTCCTCTCGTCGCTGTTCGGCGGCCTGCTGGGCATCGTTCTGCTGATCCCCTTCCGCAAATACTTCGTCAAGGAGATGCACGGCAAATATCCCTTCCCCGAGGCCACGGCGACCACCGAGGTCCTCGTTTCGGGCGAGAAGGGCGGCTCGCAGGCCAAACTGCTGGCCGTCGCGGGACTCGTGGGCGGATTGTACGACTTCGTCGTCGGTACGTTCGGACTGTGGACCGAATCGGTCTCGACGCGCATCTGCGAATGGGGCGCTGTCGCCGCCGACAAGTTCAAAGTGGTCTTCGGGCTGAACACCTCGGCCGCCGTGCTGGGTCTGGGGTATATCATCGGCCTGAAATACGCCATGATCATCACCGCCGGCTCGTGCCTCGTCTGGTTCGTGATCGTCCCGGTGGTCGGCTCGCTGGCCGAAGCGGTCGATTCCGCCGCGATGCTCTCGCTGCTGGGCGTCACGCGCGCCGACATCGTCGCCGACCCGCAGTCGATCTTCACCGCCGAAAACCTCTTCGCCTTCATCGGCAAGCCGATCGGCATCGGCGGCATCGCCATGGCGGGCATCATCGGCATCATCCGCCAGTCGAAGATCATCCGCCAGGCCGTAGGCCTCGCGGTCTCGGAGTTCGGAGGCGGCAAAAGCGCCGCCGCGGCCCCCGAGCGCACGCAACGCGACATCTCGATAAAGCGCATCCTCACGATCCTGATCGCCACGCTCATTTCGGTCTTCGTCTTCTTCCACTTCGGGCTGCTCGACGGCTGGGTGCAGTCCGTCACGGCCATTCTGATCGTCTTCATCATCGCGTTCCTCTTCACGACCGTCGCGGCCAACGCCATCGCCATCGTGGGAACGAACCCCGTCTCGGGCATGACGCTGATGACGCTGATCCTCTCGTCGCTGGTGCTGGTGAGCGTGGGGCTGAGCGGCACGACGGGCATGACCGCCGCGCTGGTGATCGGCGGCGTGGTCTGCACGGCCCTGTCGATGGCCGGCGGCTTCATCACCGACCTCAAGATCGGCTACTGGCTCGGCACGACGCCCCGAAAGCAGGAGGCCTGGAAATTCCTCGGCACGTTCGTTGCTGCGGCAACCGTGGCCGGCGTGATGATCATCCTCAACAAATCCTACGGATTCGTGGGCGAAGGGGCGCTGGTGGCTCCGCAGGCCAACGCCATGGCGGCGGTGATCCAGCCCCTGATGACCGGCGGCCAGACCCCGTGGATGCTCTATTTCTGCGGCGCTGCGCTGGCCCTTGTGCTCACGTCGATCGGCGTCCCGGCCCTCGCCTTCGCGCTGGGCATGTTCATCCCCATGGAGCTGAACGCCCCGCTGGTGGTGGGCGGACTGGTGGCCTGGTTCGTCTCCGGCCGCTCGAAAGACGAGGGTCTGAACAAAGCCCGCTTCGACCGCGGCACGCTGATCGCCTCGGGATTCATCGCCGGCGGCGCACTGATGGGCGTGGTGAGCGCCGTGCTGAAATTCGTCGGCGTGGACTGGTTCCTCTCCGGCTGGGCCTCGTCAAACGCCGCCGAATGGACGGGCCTTGCGATGTACCTCGTTTTGATCGGCTACTTCGCCTGGCACACCCTGCGGGCCAAAAAGGAAGAATAACATTTAATCTGCAACGACAATGGACTTGAAAGAACGTTTTCTGAAATACGTCTCCTACGACACCCAGTCGTCGGAGGAGAGCACGACATTCCCCTCGACCGAAAAGCAGAAGGTCCTCCTGGCGGCCCTGCGCGACGAGATGGAGGCCCTGGGCATGACCGAGGTCACGATGGATCAGTACGGCTACGTGATGGGCACCGTCCCCGCCTCGAAAGGGTGCGAGAACGCCCCCGTCATCGGCTTCATCGCCCACGTCGACACCTCGCCCGACATGAGCGGCAAGGAGGTGAAACCCCGCGTGATCGACGAGTACGACGGCAGCGACATCGCCCTGAACGGCCAGCTGACGATGCGGGTTGCGGACTTCCCCGAGCTGGCCTTCTTCAAGGGCCACACCCTGATCCACACCGACGGCACGACGCTGCTGGGCGCCGACGACAAGGCCGGCGTTGCGGAGATTATGACCGCCGCGGAATACCTCATGGCGCACCCCGAGGTGAAACACGGCAAGATCCGCATCGGTTTCACCCCCGACGAAGAGGTGGGCCGCGGCGTGGATTTCTTCGACGTGAAGGCCTTCGGCGCCGATTTCGCCTACACGGTCGACGGCGGCATGGAGGGCGAACTGGAGTATGAAAACTTCAACGCGGCGAGCGCGAAGGTCGAGATTCAGGGCCGCAACGTCCATCCGGGCTACGCCAAGAACAAAATGATCAATGCCATCGACGTGGCGTGCGAACTTCAGGGGTTGCTGCCCGCCTCGCAGCGTCCGCAGTTCACCGAGGGTTACGAGGGATTCTACCACTGCGTAGGGCTGAACGGCACGGTCGAGAACGCTTCGGTCAGTTACATCATCCGCGACCACGACGCCGAGAAGTTCGAGCAGAAAAAGGTCTTCATGTGGGCCGCAGTCGACCTGCTGAAAAAGAAATACGGCGACCAGGTCGTGACCCTCACGCTCAAGGATCAGTACTACAACATGCGCAAGATGGTCGAGCCGCACCCGCAGGTGATCGACAAGGCTCTGAAAGCGATGGAGATGGCCGGCGTGAAACCCCTCGTGCGGCCCATTCGCGGCGGCACGGACGGCGCGCGCCTCTCGTTCATGGGCCTGCCGTGCCCCAACCTCTTCACCGGAGGCATGAATTTCCACGGCAAGTTCGAATACTGTTCGCTCACGACGATGCGCAAGGCCCAGCAGGTGATCCTGAATCTGGCGGTTCTTTGGTCTGAATAGCCCGAAGAACAATTAAAAATCACGAAGTCTATGGACAATTTCGGTTTTCTCAAGGTGGCGGCGGCCGTTCCGCACGTGCGGGTCGCCGACTGCGACTACAACACCGAACGGATGGCGGCGATGGCCGAGGAGGCCGCCCGGCGGGGCGTCGAGATCGTGGCGTTCCCCGAACTGGGCGTCACGGCCTACACCTGCGGCGACCTCCTGTTGCAGCAGACGCTGCTCGACGCGGCCGACGAGGCGCTGGAACGCCTGGTGCGCGCCACGCGCAAACTCCCCCTCACGCTGATCGCAGGCGCTCCCCTGCGCCACGGGTCGACGCTCTACAACTGCGCCGTGGTCTTCACGCAAGGCAAAGTGCTGGGCGTGGTTCCCAAAACCTATATCCCCGACTACGGGGAGTTCTACGAAAACCGCTGGTTCGCGTCGGGCGCCGGGATTTCCGACGAGCATATCGCCGTCGCGGGGCAGCAGGCCGACTTCGGCGCCGACCTCACGTTCGAAGTCAACGGCGCGGAGTTCGGCATCGAGATCTGCGAGGACCTCTGGACCGCCGCACCGCCCTCGTCGCAGCTGGCGCTCAACGGCGCGAAGGTGATCTTCAACCTCTCGGCATCGCCCGAATCGGTCGGCAAACACGCCTACCTGCGGCAGTTGGTGGCCCAGCAGTCGGGACGCGCGATTGCGGCCTATGTCTACTGCTCGGCGGGCTTCGGCGAATCGACCACCGACCTCGTGTTCGCCGGCAACGCCGTCATCGCCGAAAACGGCTGCATTCTGCGCGAAGCCGCGCGCTTCTCGCCCGACGAACAGCTGGTCGTCGCCGACGTGGACATCGAGCGGCTGGAGTTCGAACGCCGCCGCAACACCTCGTTCCGCGCGAACGAAGGGGCCACGGAGAACACCGTGATCGAAATGGAGATTCCCGAGGGGCTTCGCGGCGTGGCGCTCGACCGCGACATCGACCCGATGCCGTTCGTACCCAAGGACGAAGCCGACCGCAGCGAACGCTGCGAGGAGATTTTCCGGATACAGTCGCACGGACTTGCGCAGCGGATGGTTCACACCCGCTCCGAAAAGGCCGTCGTCGGGATTTCGGGCGGCCTGGACTCGACGCTCGCACTGCTCGTGACGGCCCGGACCTTCGATTTCCTGCACCTCGACCGCGCGGGCATCATCGGCATCACGATGCCCGGATTCGGGACCACCGACCGCACCTACAACAATGCGCTGGAGCTGATGCGCGGACTGGGCGTGACGATCCGCGAAATCCCGATCCGCGACGCCTGCACGCAGCATTTTCAGGATATAGGCCTCGACCCCGGCTGCCGGGGCGCGGCCTACGAAAACGCCCAGGCGCGCGAACGCACGCAAATCCTGATGGACGTGGCCAACATGGAGGGCGGACTGGTCATCGGCACGGGCGACCTGTCGGAACTGGCGCTGGGCTGGGCGACCTACAACGGCGACCAGATGTCGATGTACGGCGTCAACGCCTCGGTTCCCAAGACGCTGGTGCGCCACCTCGTGAAGTGGGCCGCCGCGACGGAACAGGACGCCGCGACGCGCGCCACGCTGCTCGACATCATCGACACGCCCGTCAGCCCCGAACTGCTCCCGGCCGACGACAACGGCAAAATCGCCCAGAAGACCGAGGACCTCGTGGGGCCTTACGAACTCCACGACTTCTTCCTCTACAACTTCCTCCGCGCGGGTTACGGTCCGGCGAAAATCCTACTGCTGGCCGAACAGGCCTTCGACGGGAGTTACGACCGCGCCGCGATTCTTCGGTGGCTCACGGTCTTCGTCCGCCGTTTCTTCACCCAGCAATTCAAACGTTCGGCCATGCCCGACGGCCCGAAAGTCGGCTCGGTGACGCTCTCGCCCCGCGGCGACTGGCGCATGCCCTCCGACGCCTCGGCAGCGGCATGGCTGCGCGAACTCGACACGTTATAACATAGACCCAATGAAGAAACTCCTGTTATTCACAGCATCCCTGCTCCTGCTCGGCGGCACGACCTCCTCGGCGCAGGACTGGAAAGAGGCCCTGAAAAAAGCCGCCACGGCGGCCGCCGACAAAGCCACCGACGGCAAGCTGACCCAATATGCTCTTGCCGGAACGTGGAACTACACGGGTCCGGGCGTCAAGTTCGAAGGAGGCGACATCGCTTCGGAGGTCGGGGGCGCGGCGCTCGAAACCGCCGTCGTCAAACAGCTCGAAAAGGCCTATGCCAAGGCGGGCATCCGCCCCGGCGCCGGAACGTTCACCTTCGGCAAGGACGACGACGCCTTCACCGCCACGCTCGGCTCCCACACCCTCTCGGGAACCTACGAATACGACGCCCCGACACACGTCGTGACGCTCCATTTCGCCAAGGGCAAGCTCAACCTGGGTTCGGTTCCCGGCCACGCCTACATCAGCGGGCAGGAACTGGTGCTGGTCTTCCCGGTCACCAGACTCGTCGAGGTCGTCACGGCGCTCGGCAGCAAAGTCTCCTATTTTTCGACGGCCACGACGCTGCTGTCGAAATACAAGAACGTCTACGTCGGCTTCGCCTTTTCGAAATAATACGGGCTTCCCGGCGGGAAAAGCCGAAAAAAATTTGAAAAAATTTCGATGACGGATTTACTGCAAATCCGTCATTTTTCGTTACGGATTTTCATTCCCGAAGTCCAACCTTCTCGCAGACAGTAAGCAAATTCGGGGAGCGGATAAATAAAATATTTTACGAAATTCTTAAATAAGTTGCAAAACTCCGATAAATGTTCTATTTTTAGGGGCGAGAAACAAATACAAACCCCCTCAAAATCGAATCGCTTATGAACGAACAAGCCCAACAGTACGTCGAAGACTTCATGGCCCGGCTGATTGCACGCAATCCCGGAGAGCCGGAATTCCATCAGGCCGTCCGCGAGGTGGCCGAATCGCTGGCCCCGCACATCGTGACCAGCCCGATCCTGCAAAAGATGAAGGTGCTGGAACGCATTGCCGAACCCGAGCGCGTGATTATTTTCCGCGTGCCGTGGCTCAACGACAAAGGCGAAATCGAAATCAACCGCGGCTACCGCATCCAGATGAACAGCGCCATCGGCCCCTACAAGGGCGGTATCCGCTTCCACCCCTCGGTGAACCTCTCGATCCTCAAGTTCCTGGCTTTCGAGCAGACCTTCAAGAACAGCCTCACGACGCTCCCGATGGGCGGCGGCAAGGGCGGTTCGGACTTCAACCCGAAAGGCAAGTCGGACAATGAGGTGATGAAATTCTGCCAGTCGTTTATGACCGAGCTGCAACGTCACATCGGACAGGACACCGACGTTCCGGCGGGCGACATCGGCGTCGGCGGCCGCGAAATCGGCTTCATGTTCGGCCAGTACAAGCGTCTGCGCGACGAATTCACCGGCACGCTCACCGGCAAGGGCCGCGACTGGGGCGGCAGCCCGCTGCGCCCCGAGGCCACGGGCTACGGAACCTGCTACTTCGCGCAGGAGATGCTCGCCACGCGCAACGACTCGTTCAAAGGGAAGACCGTCTGCATCTCCGGCTCGGGCAACGTCGCCCAGTACGCCTGCCAGAAGGCCACCGAACTGGGCGCCAAGGTGGTGACGCTCTCCGATTCGTCGGGCTACATCCACGATCCCGAAGGCATCAGCCCCGAGAAACTGGAATACGTCATGGAGCTGAAGAACATCTTCCGCGGCCGTATCAAGGAGTACGCGGAAAAATATCCGTCGGCAACCTACTACCCCGGCGAACGTCCGTGGGGCGTGAAGTGCGACATCGCCATGCCGTGCGCCACGCAGAACGAGCTGAACGGCGACGAGGCGCAGGCGCTGGTCGACAACGGCTGCATGTGCGTCGCCGAAGGCGCCAACATGCCCTCGACGCCCGACGCCATCCGGATTTTCCAGCAGCACAAGCTGCTCTACGCTCCGGGCAAGGCGGCCAACGCCGGCGGCGTCGCCACCTCGGGACTCGAAATGACCCAGAACTCGATACGCCTCACCTGGTCGCCCGAGGAGGTCGACGCGAAGCTGAAGTCCATCATGCAGAACATCCACGCGGTTTGCGTGCGCTACGGAACCCAGTCCGACGGTTACATCAACTACGTCGTGGGCGCCAACATCGGCGGCTTTATGAAGGTCGCCAACGCCATGCTCGCCCAGGGCTGCGTCTAACAGGCGGTACAACTACGAAAAACCGGCCGGAAACTGTTTCCGGCCGGTTTTCATTTTTTCGGGACGATTTACAGAAAAAGCACCGCGAGGACGGACACGGCGAAACCGCCGCAGAATCCGGCCAGCACCTGCCAGCCGTTGTGGCATCCGAGGTAGAGGCGCGCCGACGCGAGCGCCCCGGCGCAGAGGATGGCGACCATGAGGGGAACGAGCATGTTGCCCACGCCCACGACGTTCATCACCACGAGCAGCGCCACGACGGCCCCCATGCCCGTTAGGTGAAGGCTGATCTTCCAGTAGAACGACACCACGAGACACAGCACCTCGCAGCAGGCCGCGGCGACCATGAATTTACGCAGGAAAATCGCCGAAGGAATCTTCGCGATGGTGATGGCGCACAGCACGTAGCAGACGGCCCCGACGAGCAGCGGCAGGAAGCGTTCCCTGCGGTCGTCGATTCGGTAGTCCGAAATGCGGCCCAGCGAGCGCAGCACCCCGAGCGACAGCAGCGGAATGACGATCGCGTAGAGCGCCACCACCCACAGCAAATAGAACTTCACATTGGGAGGATAGTGCGAAAAGGCGGTCATCGTCAGCAGCACCGCCATCAGGTAGACGGGCAGCAGGAACGGATGCAGGACCCAGGATATGCCGGTAGCGATTTTTTTATAGTTCATTTCCAATTCTTTAATGCCCGCCGTTCAGACGGCGTCATTGCGAGGAGGACTTTCAGTCCGACGCGGCGATCTGCGGATCATGTCGGAACCTCCCGACTATCCATCGGATTGCCACGCTCATTGCATTCGCTCGCAATGACCCGCCCGCTTAAAAAACGTTTTTCAAGGCAGGCAGCGCAGACCCGAATCCGATATCCGAAAGCCTGCCGCCCTTAAATCCCGCTTCTTAAGCGGGCTATATCTGTTTCCGAAGCCTTGCCACCGGTATTCCCAGCATCTCACGGTATTTGGCCACGGTGCGCCGGGCGATGCGGTAGCCCTTCGAATTGAGGATGTCCATCAGCGTCTCGTCGGTCAGCGGACGCCGCTTGTCCTCTTCGTCGATGCACTGCTGCAAGATGTTCTTGATCTCGTAGCTCGACACCTCCTCGCCCGAATCGGTCTGCATGGCCTCCGAAAAGAGCGATTTGAGGAGGATGATCCCGAACTGCGTCTGCACGTACTTGCTGTTCACCACGCGCGAGATGGTCGACACGTCCAGCCCCGTGCGGTCGGCGATGTCCTTGAGGATCATCGGCCGGAGTTTCGACTTGTCGCCGTCCTTGAAATACTCCTGCTGGTAGTCCAGGATGGTCTGCATCGTGCGCATCAGCGTGTCGTGCCGCTGCTTGATGGCCGAGATGAACCACTTCGCCGAGTCGATCTTGTTCTTCACGAACTGAATGGCCTCCTTGTCCTTCTCCCTGACCCGTCCGTCCGAACCCACCATTTCGCGGATCATCTCCATATAGCGGCGGTTGACGCGCACCTCGGGAACGTTGTAGGAGTTCAGCGAGAGGTTGAACCGCCCGTCCTGATAGTCGAGGATGAAATCCGGAATGATGTAGGGCGTGGTGTCCGTGCCGCCCTCGGCGTAGAGGTTGCCGGGCTTGGGCGACAGGTGGCGGATCTCGGCGATCGCGTCGCGGAAATCGTCCTCGGATATTTGCAGCCGCGCCATCAGTTTCTCGTAGTGCTTCTTGACGAACTCGTCGAAATAGCTGGTCAGAATCTTCCTGGCCAGCCGCCGCGGACGGGTGTTGACCGGCATCTGCGCCATCTGCAACAGCAGGCATTCGCGCAGGTCGCGCGCGCCGATGCCCGCCGGCTCCAGTTCGTGAATGATTCCGAGCAGGCGTTCCAGCTCCTCGGCCGTCGTTTCAAGCCCCATCGTGAAGGCGATGTCGTCGGCCACGGACTCCAGGTCGCGGCGCAGGTAGCCGTCCTCGTCGATGCTGCCGATCAGGTAGACCGCCAGCCGCAAGTCGCGCTCCGGAAGATTGCGGTAGCCCAGTTGCTCGACGAGATATTCCTGCAACGACCGTCCTTCGGTCAGATAGACCGGACGCTGCTTGTCGTCCTTCGAAAAGTTATTGATGCGGCTCTTGTACGACGGCGTGTCGTCCTCCCGGAGGTATTCGTCGAAGGAGATCTGCTGGGGAGGCTGCTCCTCGTCCTCGGCCGAACGCTCCTCCTCTTCCAGCACGATATTGTCTTCGATCTCCTGTTTGATGCGCTGTTCGAGCTGCACGGCGGGCAGTTCCAGCAGCTTGATCATCTGTATCTGCTGCGGAGAGAGCTTCTGCTGAAGCGAAAGTACCTGTTTCTGATTAATAGCCATATTGGGTCCAAATTAAGAATTGTTCAGCATTCCGAATTTGGTCTCTTCATTTATCGGGTTTCAGGGTTTTCGAAAGTCGTTCAGGGCGGGCGGATTCCGGTTTTCGGGAAGTCGGGCGCGGCAGGAGCACACTCAAGTATGTGGCTGTCGCGGACGGCGAAGGAAGGCCGGAAGGCGCCGCACTCGGACGGCTTTCGTCAAAAGTCGGCGTGCTGGGGCGTCCGCGGGAACGGCTGCACGTCACGGATGTTGGTCATGCCCGTCACGAAAAGCAGCAGGCGGTCGAAGCCCAGGCCGAAGCCCGAGTGCGGCGCCGAACCCCAGCGGCGGGTATCGAGATACCACCAGAGTTCCTTCTCGTTCATGCCCAATTCGGCGACTCTCGCATGAAGTTTGCCATAATCGGCCTCTCGCTCCGAACCGCCGATGATTTCGCCGATTCCCGGGAACAATACGTCCATGGCGCGCACCGTCTTGCCGTCGTCGTTCTGCTTCATGTAGAAGGCCTTGATGTCCTTGGGGTAGTTGATCAGGATGACCGGACGCTTGAAGTGCTCCTCCACGAGGTAGCGCTCGTGCTCGGATTGCAGGTCGCAGCCCCAGTCGCAGGGGAATTCGAACTTGCGGCCCGAAGCCTTCAGAATCTCGATGCCTTCGGTGTAGTCGAGACGCTTGAAATCGTGCTCCAGCACAAAGTGCAGACGCTCCAGCAGCCCCTTGTCCCACATCTTGTTCATAAATTCGAGGTCTTCCATGCAGTTGTCCAGCGCATACCGGATGAGGTATTTGAGGAAATCCTCGGCCAGTTCCATGTTGTCCTCCAGTTCGAAGAAGGCCGCTTCCGGCTCGATCATCCAGAACTCCGACGCATGGCGCGGGGTGTTCGAGTTTTCGGCACGGAACGTGGGGCCGAAGGTGTAGATGCGGCCCAGCGAGAGTGCGCCCAGCTCGCCTTCGAGCTGGCCCGACACCGTGAGGTTGCACGCCTTGCCGAAGAAGTCCTGCGCGTAGTCGACCGCCCCCTCCCCGGTCCGGGGCAGGTTGTTCATATCGAGCGTCGTCACCTGGAACATCGCGCCGGCGCCTTCGCAGTCCGAAGCCGTGATGATCGGGGTGTGGAAATAGTAGAATCCGTGTTTGTTGAAATATTCGTGGATGGCGTAAGCCATGGCGTGACGGATGCGGAGCACCGCACCGAACGTGTTGGTGCGCGGACGCAGGTAGGCGATTTCGCGCAGAAACTCCAGCGAATGCCCCTTCTTCTGCAGGGGATAGCTCTCGGGGTCGGCCGTACCGTAAACCTCGATTTTTTCGGCCTGCACCTCGACGCCCTGCCCCGCGCCCGGCGAAGCCACCAGACGGCCGTCGACGCGGAGACAGGCGCCCGTGGTCACGGGCTTGAGCTGCTCCTCGGAGATTTTGGCCAGATCGACCACCACCTGTATATTACCTACGCACGACCCGTCGTTCAGGGCGATGAACGCCACGTTCTTGTTACCGCGCTTGGTGCGCACCCAGCCTTTTACGACGACGTCGGTATCGACAGCGTCCGATTTCAGGATTTCTACGATTCTCTGCGTTTTCATATCTCGATTTTGTCTGTGTTTCCAGTCGTTTTTTCCGAATTGACAAAGTTAACGATTATTTGCGATTTGTCAAAAAAAAAGTACCTTTGGTGCCGTAACGACACTTCCATGCGTCGGAATGTTTCACCGGGCCGCATGCAATTCCGTTTTGAACCCATTCAACTTTTTTGTACCTTTGTCGTGATTATACACCCCCGTAAACAATGAAACGAACGATATTGACGGCTGCGCTGGCAGCCTGCGCGCTCTCTGCGACGGCCCAGATCATGGAGGAGAGGAATCCGGTCCCGATGACGCCCGGAGGAGGCCGCGTCTACCGTACGGAGGTCGTCCCCTACGACGCGCGCCACGACGCCGAGGCCCGCAACCGCGAAGCCGGAGGCTACTGGAAGGCTTTCGAACCCGAGGTGACGATTGCGACCGAAGGTCCTCTCCATGCCGTTCTCGAACAGGAGATCGAGATTCCGTTCGCCTGGACCGACGGCATGGTCTACCTGCACGTGGAAAATCCCGGTTCGGCCTACTCGCTCTGGCTCAACGACCGCCAGGTGGCCGAGGTCAGCGACCCGCTGACGCCCGCGGAGTTCGACCTGACCCCCTTCATCCGCGAGGGCGCCAACGACTTCAAACTGCTGATGCGCAACGACAATCCCGCCCGGCAGCTCGACGCCGCGGCCCCCGTCGTCCGCAAGTCCTTCGAAAACAGCTACCTCTATTACCAGAACAAACGCTCGATCGCCGATTTCGAAATCGGACTGGTGCCCGACTCGCTGGGGCGCGATTTCGGAATGCTCGACCTTAAAATCGTGACGCAGAACGCATACAACTACGAGGAACCCGTCACCGTCGGCTACGACATCTACTCACCGCAGGGCAAGCTGCTCGAATTCAACATGACCGAAATCACCATCCCGGGCCGCTCGACCGACACGGTGCGCTTCTCGCCGTTCATCTACCACACCTACAAGAACAAATGGGAGGCCGAAAGCAAAACGCCGCCCCTCTACAAGGTGATGCTTTTCACGCGCCGCAACGGAGTCTACAAGGAGTATATGCCCCTGAAGATCGGCTTCGGCAAGACCGAACTCGTCGACGGACGCATCATGCGGCTGGGCAAGGAGCTAAAACCCGTCAAGGCCGGATACAACGCCGCCGCCGACCGCAAGACGACGCTCGCGGAGCTGAAAGCCCTGAAGGCCAAGGGAAAGAACACCATCTGCCCGGACTATCCGCAGCCCGCATGGTTCTACGAGTTGTGCGACTCTCTGGGCCTTTACGTCATCGACCGGGCCAACATCAACGCCCCGGAGCGGAGCGGCGACCGCACCGTCGGAGGCACGCCGTCGAACGACCCTCGGCTTGTCGACGACTACCTCGAACGCGTGAAGGCGATGTACTACCGTTCGCGCAATTTCACCTGCGTCATCGCCTACTCCCTGGGCGGTCCTTCGGGCAACGGTTACAATATGTACAAGGCCTACCAGTGGCTCAAATCGGTCGAAAAGTCCCGTCCGGTGATCTACTCCGACACCGACGGCGAGTGGAATTCGGACCTGTAAATACGACAACCCAATGAAAAAACTGCTGTTACTGCTGCTCTTCGCCGGCCTGCTCAACACGGGGAGCGTCTTCGGATGGGGACGCGAAGGCCACGAGACGATCGCCAAGATCGCCGAACGCAATCTGACGAAAAAAGCCAAAAAGCGCATCGAGAAGTACCTCGGGGGCCACTCGATCGTCTACTTCGCCAAGTGGATGGACGAATACCGCCATACCCCCGAGTATAAGTTCACCAACAACTGGCACACCGTGCCCGTGAACGCCGAACTGCGTTACGAGGATTCGATGCTCGCGACGGGCGGCAACGCCATCTACGGACTGGAGCAGGCCATCGAGAACCTGAAGAACTACCGCAGCCTCACCGATTCGGCCGTGGAGGTCAACCTCAAGTACATCATCCATCTGGTGGGCGACATGCACTGCCCGGCGCACATCAAGTACACGACGCACGACACGAAATACGACGTGCTGTTCGAGGACAAGTACCACAAGCCGCACAAATTCCCCATCCACAGCGTCTGGGACAACGAGATCATCACCACCACGCGCATCTGGTCGGTCAGCGAGTGGGCCGATGAGCTGGACCGCCTTCCGAAGGCCGAAAGGCAGGCCGTAGCAGCCGGAACGCCGCGCGACTGGCTCCACGACAACGCCGTCGTGTGCGAGGCGCAGTTCGAATGGGCGAAGCCCGGCCAGCGGCTGGGACAGGATTTCCTGAACGAGGCCTTGCCGCTGATCGAGCGCCAGATCCGCAATGCCGGATACCGTCTTGCCCGTGTGCTGAACGAACTGTTCGGATAGCACCCCCGGCCCCGAAGCCCCGATGCCGCGCCCCGAAGCGCGGCATCGCCGTTTCCGGACGGGAAAAACGATTTGCCCGAACCGAATAAAAAGGCTATCTTTGCGCCGTACTGTGCCCGACCGACGCACAGGCGGAACGCAATGACCATAGAGCTGATCGTCATAGGAAAGACCGACTCGAAAGAGATCGCCGCGCTGGTGGAACTGTATGCCCGGCGCGTGAATCACTATTGCCGGTTCGCCGTCACCGCGCTGCCCGACGTGCGCAACACCAAAAGCATGACCGTCCGACAGCAGCGCACGGCCGAAGGCGAGGCCATCCTGCGCCAGCTTGCCGACGGCGACTACGTGACGCTGCTCGACGAGCGCGGCGAAGAATACCGTTCGGTGGAGTTCGCGCTGTGGCTGCAAAAGCGGCTGAACAGCGGCGTGAAACGCCTGGTACTGGTCATCGGCGGTCCCTACGGCTTCTCGGACGAAGTTTACGCACGCGCCGACGGCAGGCTGTCGCTCTCGCGCATGACCTTCTCCCACCAGATCGTGCGGGCCATCTTCGCCGAACAGATCTACCGGGCCTTCACCATCCTCAACAACGAACCCTACCACCACGAATGATGCAGCAGCGCCCCGTCATAGCCATCCTGACCGCCAACGTTCTCGTAGGCGTGGGGCTGCGCTCCATCCTCGAAAAAGCGGCCCCGGCCGCCGACGTGGAACTGTTCGGCAACTTTCAGGAATTTGCGGAGGCCGATCCGGAGCGGTTCATCCATTATTTCGTCACGGCGCAGCTCTTCGCGGCGCACAACGCCTTCTTCCGCGCCCGCAGCCACAGAACCATCGTCCTCGCCAACGGACAGACGCCCGCCGGGGTGCACTGCATCGACGTGCAGACCGACGAGGAGCGTTTCGTGCGCTCGCTCATGCGACTGCAACACAGCGTTCGCCGACCGGAACACGCCCTGCCCGTCCAGCCGCAGGCCGCGCAGCCGCTCACGGAGCGCGAGGCCGAAGTGCTGACGCTCATCGCCGGCGGACTGATCAACAAGCAGGTCGCCGACCGGCTGGGAATCGGCCTGACGACCGTGATCTCCCACCGCCGCAACATCATGGAGAAGCTCGGCATCCGCACCACCGCCGGGCTGGTGGTCTACGCCCTGGCGGCGGGCTACGTCGATCCCGACGGGATGTGACGCGCCTCCTCATAAATTAGGATTGCACCGACCGAAATAAAACCGTTACTTTGTACTCCCGATAACCGCAACCGATACATGCACCGCAAATCGCTCGTCATACCCCTGTTGCTGCTGGCCTCCGCGGCCGCGGCCCGCACCGCGGGCGGCGACGGCCCGACGCCGGACACGGAGACGGCCGACACGGTGATCGTGGTGGACAAGGTGCAGGTGACGGCCATCAAACAGGGCCTCGTGCTGCGTTCGCAGCCCGTCGCGGCGTCGATCGTCGGCGGCCGCGCCATCGAACGGGGACGCATCGGGGCGGTGAAAAACCTCTCGCAAACGGTTCCCAACTTCCACGCTCCGGACTACGGTTCGCGCATGACCTCGTCGATCTACGTGCGGGGCCTCGGCGCGCGCATCGACCAGCCGGTCATCGGGCTGAATATCGACAACGTCCCGGTGCTCAACAAGGACAACTTCGACACGGAGCTGGCCGACGCCGAACGCATCGAGGTCCTGCGCGGGCCCCAGTCGACGCTCTACGGCCGCAACACGATGGGCGGCGTGGTGAACGTCTACACGCTCTCGCCGCTCACCTACGAGGGCGTGCGGCTGACGGCCGAATACGGCAGCGGGGATTCCTACCGCTTCCGGGCATCGTCCTACTACAAGCTCTCGCCCGACCTCGGAATGGCCGTGACGGGCTATTTCACCCACACGGGCGGCTTCTTCGACAACGACTGCACGGGCGAGAAATGCGACTGGGAGCGTCTGGGCGGAGGACGCTGGAAAACGCAGTGGCGCAACAACCGGGGAGTGCGCATCGACAACACCTTCTCGTTCTCGGCGCTCGACCAGGGAGGTTATCCCTACGCCTACGCCGGCGAGGACATCGTGCGCGACGGCAAGACCGTCATCCGCAACGGCCAGATCAGCTATAACGACCCGTCGTCCTACCGCCGCACAACGGTCAGCGACGGACTCACGGTGCGCTACGACGCCGCGAAATATTCCGTCTCGTCGATCACCTCGTACCAGTACTCCGACGACGAGATGACGCTCGACCAGGACTTCACGCCCGAACCCTGGTTCACGCTCCGGCAGGCCCGGCGCGAACACGCCCTGACCGAGGACATCGTTTTCCGTTCGCACGACGGACGGCGCTACGGCTGGCTGCTGGGCGCCTTCGGTTTCTACCGCCACGGCGTGATGGAAGCCCCGGTGCACTTCAAACGCACGGGCATCGAGGAGCTGATCGTCAAGAACGCCAACGAGCATCTGGGCGCGATCTGGAACGAGGAATACTCGATCTCCGCGGATGAACTGCCGCTCTACTCCGATTTCCGTATGCCCGTGTACGGAGGCGCCGTTTACCACGAGTCGAACCTGCGGCTGGGCCGCTGGCGGCTCACGGCCGGCATCCGTTTCGACGTGGAACACACGTCGCTGGCCTACCACAGCCGGACCGACATGGATTATTTCGTCAGCAAGGAGGGCGGCGCGCCCGCGCCGAAACGCATCTCGATCGACGAGGGGAACCGCATCGCCCACACCTACTGCGAAGTGCTGCCGAAGGTCTCGCTGCTCTACGCTTTCGACGAAGTGCGCAACCTCTATATTTCGGTAGCCAAGGGCTACAAGGCCGGGGGATTCAACACGCAGATGTTCTCCGACATCTTGAGCGAAAAGCTCAAATGGCGGATGGCCGGTTCGCAGTACGACGAAGCGGACCTGATGTCCTACGAGCCGGAATACAGCTGGAACTACGAACTGGGCGGCCACTTCTCGTGCATGGACGGCGCCGTGCGGGGCGATTTCGCGGTATTTTACATTGATGTCCGCGACCAACAGCTCACGATCTTCCCGGAGGGACAGAGCACGGGCCGGATGATGACCAACGCGGGCCGCACGCGCAGCGTCGGAGCCGAAGCGGCCCTGCAATTCGCGCCGTGGCGGTCGCTGGAGATCAACACGGCCTACGGATACACCGACGCCCGTTTCGTGCGTTACGACAACGGCATCGAGGATTTCAAGGACAACCGCATCCCTTACGCCCCGCAGCACACCCTCTCGGCCCAGGCGGCATGGACCCTGCCCACGGGCGTCAAGTGGCTCGGCGACGTGGTCCTGCAAGCGGGAGTCCGCTGCGCGGGGCGCATCTGGTGGAACGAGGAGAACACACTTTCGCAGCCCTTTTATGCGTTAGCAGACGCCTCCGTGCGGTTCGAGCACAAGCACTATTCGCTCGACATCTGGGGCCGCAACCTCGGGGGAGCGCGTTACGACGTCTTCTATTTCAAGTCGATCGGCAACGAGTTCGTCCAGCGCGGACGCCCCCGGACGTTTGGCATCACCCTGAATATAAACATCTAACAAATACCGACACATGAAAAAAATCCTCTTCCTCCTCTTCGCCGCCGCAGCTTTCGCTGCCTGCAACGACGACGGCGAACCCAAAGTCCGTTACGCCACAACCAATGACGGCATCGAAAACGGATACCTGCAAGGTGCCAACCTGCATTTTTACGGCACCTCGACCGTGACCGACGCCAAAGGCGAAACGTTTACGGACCCGGAAGCCTGGTTCGAATTCGCAGGCGGTCCGGAGAGTTTCTCCCTCTACATGCACAAAACGCGCTTCGCGGCCAACATGCCGGGCGTGGAAATGCGGCTCCAAACGGTCACCTACACCCCGAAGGGCGACAAGTCGCTCAACTTTGTCAGGGAGGAGATCATTCCCTCCGCCCTCAAAGAGAACAATGAAGGCGGAGGATCGAGCTACCAGCCCGTCGAACGCTATAAAATCACCAATCTCACAGGCGCAATCGACGGCGTTGACTGCCGGGTCAGCTTCACCTGCGCCGGCGTTTTTCAGGTAATATACGAAGGACGACTGATTATCAAAGAATAAATATCCACGAACCATGAAACCCGAATACAAACCTTTCGTAGATGAATTGATCGAACTCTGCATCAGGGAGGACATCGGCGACGGCGACCACACGTCGCTCTCGTGCATCCCGGCCGACGAACACGGACGCATGCGCCTGCTGTGCAAGCAGGAGGGCACGATCGCCGGGATCGAAATCGCGCAACTCGTTCTGCAACGCCTCGATCCGGAAATGAAATTCGAACAGATCCTGCACGACGGCGACCGTGTCGCGCCCGGCGACGTGGCCTTTTACGTCTCGGGACGCCTGCGCTCGCTGCTTCAGGCCGAGCGCATCCTGCTGAACATCATGCAGCGCATGAGCGGCGTGGCGACCCAGACCGCCGTTTACGTCAAGCGGCTGGAGGGACTTCGTACCAAGGTCCTCGACACGCGCAAGACCACGCCCGGCATGCGCGTGCTGGACAAGATGGCCGTGAAGATCGGCGGCGGCGAGAACCACCGCATGGGCCTCTTCGACATGATCCTGCTGAAGGACAACCACATCGACTTCGCCGGCGGCATCCGCCCCGCGATCGAAGGTGTGCGCCGATACCTCGCGGCCAAAGGCAAGACGATCCCCATCGAGTGCGAGGTCCGCACGCTGGAAGACATCGACGAGGTGTTCGCGGCGGGCGGCGTCGACCGCATCATGTTCGACAACTTCACCCCCGAAATGACCCGCCGGGCGGTCGAGAAGGTCGCCGGACGCTGCGAAACCGAATCGAGCGGCGGCATCACGCTCGACACGATGCGCGACTATGCCGAGTGCGGCGTCGACTTCATCTCGGTGGGCGCGCTGACGCACCAGATCAAGTCGCTCGACATGTCGCTGAAAGCCTGCGAATAGAGGATGAAACGCCTGCTCCATACGCCGCTGGCGCTGCTCGTGTGGCGCATCGCACTGCTCTACGCGGCGCTGATGCTCTGCCGCGCGGCGTTCTGGGTCTACAACGCCGCCCTGCTCGGTCCGCCGGTGTGGAGTGAACTGGGGCAGCTCGTGGCCGGGTCGCTGAAATTCGACACCGTATCGGTCGTCTATGCCGACGGCGTGTTCATCCTGCTGTCGCTCCTGCCCCTGCACCTGCGCGAACGGCGCTGGTACCGGGGCATGCTGTTCTGGTATTACGTGATCGTCAACGCCGTGCTGATCGCAGCCGCGAATCTCGCCGACACGGTCTATTTCCGCTACACGCAGAAGCGTTTCACGGCCGACGAAATTTTCTTCGCCGACAACGACAACTCGTTGCAGCTGGCCGGAAAGTTCATGGCCGAAAACTGGTATCTCGTGCTGCTGTGGGCGGGACTCGTGGCGTTGCTGGCGTGGGGTTACCGCCGCCGGACGCGCGAGGAGAGCCTTTTGAGACGCGGCTGGGCCTACTATGCCGGCGGCACGGTCGTCTTCGCCCTCGCGGCGGGGCTGAGCGTCGCCGGGATGCGCGGCGGCATGACCCGCATGACCCGTCCGATCACGCTGTCGAATGCCATGCTCTACACGGCGGACAGCGGCAAAGCCAATCTGATTTTAAGCAACCCGTTCTGCATCCTGCGCACTATCGGCAACGCGGGAAGCGTCAAATACAGGAAATATTTCACCCCGGAGGAATTGCCGCAGCGCTTCACGCCCGTGCACCGGCCCGCCGACAGCACGGCGGTCGATCTCACGGGCCGCAACGTGATGATTTTCATCATGGAGAGCATGTCGGCCGAGCACTCCGCGTTCCTCCATCCGGAACTCTACGCCGACCTCCCGGAAAAAGGTTTCACGCCGTTCCTCGATTCGCTGATGCGCAATGGACTGACATTCAAACGGATGTACGCTAACGGCTCGCGTTCGATCCAGGCCATGCCTTCGGTACTGGGAAGCATCCCCTCGTTCCGCACGCCGTTCGTACTGATGCCCCAATCGTTGGGCGAGAGCCGCCAGCTGCCCGCCATGCTGGCGGACAAAGGCTATGCGACGGCCTTCTTCTGCGGCTCGGAACGCGGCTCGATGGGCTTCGGGGCCTATGCCCGTTCGGCAGGCGTCGAGCGGCTCGTAAGCCGCGAGGACTACGAGGCGAAGCACGGAACAAGGGATTTCGACGGCTACTGGGGCATCTGGGACGAAGAGTTCCTGCAATTCACGGGCGAGGAGCTGACGGCGATGCCCGAACCTTTCTTCGCCGCGCTGTTCACCCTCTCGTCGCACCACCCGTTCGTCGTACCCGAAAAGTACGCCGCGACGCTGCCCGAGGGCTACACCCGGATTCACAAGGGCGTCGCCTACGACGACCGGGCGTTCCGCCTCTTCTTCCAGCGTTTCGGCGGCGAGGAGTGGTTCCGCCGCACGATCTTCGTCTTCGTGGCCGACCACGTGTCGTCGGAGAAATTCGCGGAGGAGACGCGCTCCTACCCGGGCAACATGCACATCATCGGCTTCATCTACACCCCCGACGGCGCCCTGCGGGGCGAGGTCGGCGAGATCACGCAGCAACTGGACATCATGCCCACCCTGCTGGGACTCACGGGCAACCGGGAGCCTTATTTCGCATTCGGGCGCGACGTGCTGAACGAACCGCAGCGGCCCCGCTGGTCGGTCAGCTACGACGGACGGTTCCGCGCGCTGACCGGAGAAGGCGCAATCGTGCTCGACGATTCGGACATGAATGTGCAGGAATGCCCGGCCACCCCGGCCGCCGACAGTCTGGCACAGAATTTCCGGGCGCTGGTCCAGCAGTATTACACCCATATCGAGAAAAAGAATTACACGGCAAATGATTGATTTCAAACCCGTGCGCCTCGGGGACCGGGCGGTCATCGAGCGTTATACCATGCCCTCGGGCATCTGCAACTGCGACCTCGCCTTCGCCAACATGTACTGCTGGCAGGCGGTGTTCCACAGCGCGTGGGCCGAGATCGGCGGATTCCTGGTGATCCGCTTCCAGATCGACGGCGGCGAGCGCATCGGTTACATGCAGCCCGTCGGCGAGGGCGACTTCGGCCCGATCCTCCCCCTCCTGCGCGAAGACGCCCACGCCCACGGACAGCGGCTGCGGATCATCGGCCTGACGGACGAAGGCCGCGACACGATCCGCCGGATCGTTCCCTGCCATTTCGCGTTCGAGTCGGACCGCGCGCTGGAAGATTACGTCTACAACGCCGACGATCTTCGCAACCTTGCCGGACGCCGCTATCAGCCCAAGCGCAACCACATCAACCGCTTCACGGCCGAATATCCCGACTACCGCTACGAAGAGCTGACGCCCGACCGCTTCGGGGAGTGCATGGCCCTCGAGCGCGAATGGCGCAAGGCCCACGAAGGCCACACCTCGGAGCTGTGCGCCGAGCAGCGGGCCATGCAGCGGGCCTTCGAGCATTTCGAAGAACTGGGGCTGATCGGCGGTTGCATCTACGTCGGCGACCGCCTCGCGGCCTTCACCTACGGCTCGGCGGTCAACGACCACACCTTCGACACCCATGTAGAGAAGGCCGACACGGAGTTCGACGGCGCTTTCACGATCATCAACAAACTCTTCGCGCAGCACCTCCCCGAACGTTTCACGCTGATCAACCGCGAGGAGGACCTCGGGCTGGACGGACTGCGGCAGGCCAAACTCTCCTACCACCCGGCGTTCCTCCAGCACAAATTCGCGGCGATCTGCATGCACCCCGACGAAGTGGCCTGCAAAGAGCTTTGGATGAAGGCCTTCGGCGACGACGAGCAGTTCGCCGACTCGTTCATCATGCGCTATTACTCCCGCCGCCGGATGCTGACGGCCGAGGCCGAAGGCCGCATGGCGGCGATGCTCCACCTCCTGCCGTTCCGGACGGAGCTGGGCCGCACGACCTATATTTATGGCGTAGCGACGGACCCGGCGTTCCGGGGACGCGGACTGGCTTCGCAGCTGATGCGCGAAGCGATGCGGCTCATCGCGGAGCGCGGCGACGATGCGGCGCTCCTCATCCCGACGCCCGGCAAGGAGTGGCTCCGGGAATTTTACGGACGCTTCGGGTTCGCTGGCGACGTTCCGGCGAGGTTCGTTTCCGCAGACCGCTTCGACTTCGGCACGGGCGACGCGGCCGCCGACCGGGCGATGGTCTGGCGGCGCGACTCCTCGGTTCCGCTCCCCGAACAGCTCACCGCCTCCTGGCATTCATAGCCTCCGGAACTCACCTCCGCGAGCGTCTTTTCGGCCTGCGCCGGAATCCGTCCGCCACACTGCCGCTCCCGGCGCAGGCGACAGCCCGCCCCGAGCGGCCGGGACCGGTTCCGACAACACCTCCGGTTCCGCCCGCCACTCTTCTCCGCCATGCCGTTTTCCGAACTGCCGTCGCCGAAAAACAGACGCCCGACAGTCTCGCTTCACAACCATTCCACAAATCAAGGGCAACGAAAAAGAAATGAAAGGGAAATGGCAAATCTACCAAACGAAACACGACTAAAAATTAAAATTTTTTATTTGCAAAAAAAATCATCCGATTTTGTTTTTTAATAAAATAAGTTTAATTTTGAAATGTATTCGAAACACAATCGAAACACAAACAAGTTATATTTGAAAAGTTTTTCAGACAGAAGCGACACGGTAAACAGATGGTTACCATATATATAACGGAAGATGCGAAGGCCGGCAGGGCCGCAAACGGAGACTTCGGGACGGAGTCCCCGACCGGGTCTTTCCGGGCCTTCGAGGTGTCCAAACAACCGGATTTACAAAACGCGGACAAATAAAAAAATTATAATCGAAGAACTTAAAATGAAAAACGTATTAAAGTATCTGTTACTGGCACTCATCGCCGTCTCGCAACTCTTCGCCTGCGGCGGCAGCGATGACGAAAAGACCCCCGCGGATAATTTCGACGTGCAATTCACGGTTCCGGGGTCGGTAGACGTCACCGAAGGCGGCGAGTGCACTTTCGCCGTAAGTGGGGGGGGGAAATCGCCCCTGACCACAGACACATTCATTCTTGAGTCGGACGCAGGCATCTCCTACGTCTGCCCCATCGTCAACACCACTTCCGACAGTTTCACCGTACGCCTGGCCGACGGGTGTGAAACGGGTTACTACAAAGTCTTCGTCAAAAGAGACGCGCGCAAAAAATCGTTCGGAAGAATCTACATCAACATCGTCGAAGACATAGATTTCAAACCGGATGCAGGCACCACGGTCTACGGGATCGTGTCGTCGGCCGGCGTCGGCGTGGAGAACGTCGTGGTCTCCGACGGCGCGGAGGTGACCGTCACGAACGAAAAGGGCATCTACCAGCTCAAATCGGCCAAAAAGTGGGGATATGTCTTCATCTCCGTCCCGAGCGGCTACGAAGTTCCGTCCGTCGGGGTGCTCCCGCAGTTCCACCGCGCGCTCAAAAACAGCGCCGACGTCGTCGAACGGGCCGACTTCAAGCTCGAAAAGGTCGACGGACAGGACTCCTACAAGATCTTCATGCTGGGCGACATGCACCTCGCCAACCGAACGGGCGACCTGGGACAGTTCGCCCAGTTCACCTCCGACCTTACGGACTACATGACCCGCCACAAGGGCGAGAAGATGTATGCGCTCACCCTCGGGGACATGACCTGGGACCTCTACTGGTATTCGAACAGCTACTATTTCCCCCAGTACCTGAACACCATCAACAGCCAGATCAAGAATCTGCAGATCTTCCACACCATGGGCAACCATGACAACGACTTCCAGACCAGGTCGGACTACGATGCGGCGGTCAAATATGTGGATCAGATCTGCCCGACCTACTATTCGTTCAACATCGGCAAGGTCCATTACGTCGTCATGGACGACATCGATTGCAGCAGCTACGACGGAACCGAATCCCGCAACTATGTCAAGAGCCTCTCCGCCGAGCAGCTGGACTGGCTGGCGAAAGACCTGTCGCACGTGGCCAAGACGACCCCCGTCGTCGTTGCCATGCATGCGCAGGTGTTCTATCCGACCACATCGGGATTCAAGATCGACCACGATCAGGTCAACACCCTGCGGCTTTTCGACATCCTCGACGGATATACCGTCCGCTTCGTGACGGGGCATACCCACAAACTTTTCAACGTGACGCCCGACGCTCCGATCGTGGACGGGCATAACTTCCGGGAGTATAACTCCGGCTCGGTATGCGCTTCGTGGTGGTGGTCCGGCAACCTCACGCCCGGAATCCACATCGGAACCGACGGAACTCCGGGCGGCTACGGCATCTGGGATGTCACGGGAACCGATTTCCAATGTCTCTACAAATCGACCGGATGGCCCGAAGAGTACCAGTTCCGCAGCTACGACCTGAACAACGTGCATTTTTCGATGGCCGACGTTCCGCTGATGCCTTCCGACATCTCCGCTTCGGTCAAGAACGCCTATATGCAATATGTCAACGCCTATCCGCAGAACAACGACAACGAGGTGCTGATCAACATCTGGAACTGGAATTCGGACTGGACGTTGAGCGTCGTCGACGAAAACCGCAAGACGCTGCCCTACACCGAAGTCTGGGCCTACGACCCGCTCCATATCGCGGCGCTCTCGGTCAAGCGGTTCAACAACGCGGGACTCAAGTCGACCCCGTCGTTCATCACCGACAAGTTCACGCACTTCTTCAAGGTGAAGGCGGACGATGCGGACACCGACCTTGTGATCACCGTCAAGGACGAATTCGGAAACGAGTGGACCGAAAACATGCAGCGGCCGAAAGCATTCTCCACGGATGCCTACCGACGCAAGTGATTTTCGCTACATACCCAACCACAATCATCATTTACTAACCAACAAACACAGATCTTATGAGAGTATTAAGACCACTGGTTCTATCTCTTCTTCTGGTATTGGGAGGGGGAATAACAGCCCTTTCGGCCCAGAACAGGGAGGTGTCGGGAAAAGTCCTCGACGCCAATCAACAGCCGCTCGTGGGTGTAGCCGTTCTGGTCGATGGTACGACCAAAGGCGTCACAACCTCTGAAAACGGCACCTTCAAAATCCAGGTTCCGTCGGGAGAAGCCGTTCTCCAGGTCACCTGCCTGGGTTACCTGCCCCAGAAAGTGACGGTTCCCTCAAGCCGGAACAGCATCACGATCTACCTGCAAGAGGACGCCATCATGCTCGATGCAACCGTCGTAATCGGCTACGGTACGCAGAAAAAAGTCAACCTGACCGGCGCCGTTGCGACCGTAGGGAGCAAGGAGCTCGAAAACCGCGTCACCCATTCGCTGGGCAGCATGTTGCAGGGTTCCGTAGCGGGTCTCAACATCACCACCTCCTCGGGTAAACCCGGCAGCACGCCGGCGATCAACATCCGCGGCGTCAACTCGATCAACTCGGCCGACCCGCTCGTGCTGATCGACGGCGTGGTGGGCGACCTGAACCGCGTCAACCCCAACGACGTGGAGTCGATCTCGGTCATCAAGGACGCTTCGGCGGCAGCCGTCTACGGCGCCCGCGCAGCCTTCGGCGTCATCCTGGTCACCACCAAGAACGGCTCGGCCCAGGACGGCAAGGCGACGGTGCGTTACAGCGGCCGTTTCGGCTGGGAGGAGGCCACGACCTCGACCGACTACGAGAACCGCGGTTACTGGTCGGTCTATACGGTCAACAAGTTCTGGCAGGCCGACTCCGGAACGAACTATGTCAAATACAACGATCACGACATGCAGCAGCTGCTGGCGCGCGTGAACGACAGGACCGAGCATCCCGACCGTCCGTGGGTCGTCGAAGAGATCCGCAACGGCCGCAAACAGTGGGTCTACTACGGCAACTACGACTGGTGGGACATGCTCTTCCAGCAGCGTCGGCCCGTGCAGCAGCACAACATCTCGCTCAGCGGCGGCACGAAGGACATCAAATACCTCGTCTCGGGCGCCTATGACCGCCAGGAAGGTATTCAGCGCGCACATCCCGACGTGTATAACAAGTACAACCTGCGTGCGAAACTCGATTTTCGGATCAACCGGTGGGCAACGCTCTCGAACAACACGTCGTTCTTCTCGTCGAATTACAAGTCTCTGGGAGACGGCAGCGTAGACAACACCATCGCTTACAGCGCCCGCCACGCACTGGCCAACTTCCCCATGAAGAACCCCGACGGATCGTGGCTTTACAGCACGCCGTATCTCGATTACAAGATCGCCAACGGACGCCACATCCTGCTCAACGAGGGCACGCACCGCAACGTCGACCGCTCGAACGACTTCTCGAACACGACACGCCTGGTCATCACGCCGTTCAAGACGTTGAGCATCACGGGTGACTTCACCTACCGCCTCTACCAGAACCGCAATACGAGCCGCAGTTCCGCAATGAACTACCGCGAATACCCCGACGGGCCGCTGCTCGCCTACGACACGGGCGCCGGCATGAACCAGCTCGACGAAGTGGTTCAGACGCGCAACTACTATTCGGCCAATGTCTACGCCAACTACGACGAAACGTTCGGCGAGGCGCACCACGTGTCGGCAACCGCCGGATTCAACTACGAAACGTGGTCCAGCAAGAACGTCTCGGTGGCAGGCATCAACCTCTCCTCCATAAACCTCGACGACCTGAATCTGGCAACGGGATCTCCCACGGAGGGCGCTTACGGCGGCGGCCAGAACGAATACGCCCTGGCAGGCTTCTTCGCCCGTATCAACTACGACTACAAAGGGCGCTACCTCTTCGAGGTGAGCGGACGCTACGACGGATCGTCGCGTTTCGCACCGGGCAACCGCTGGGGCCTGTTCCCCTCGGCATCGGCCGGATGGCGCATCTCCGAGGAGCCGTTCTTCGGCAACGCCAAAGACCTGGTGGACAACCTCAAGCTGCGCGCTTCGTTCGGCAGCCTGGGCAACCAGAACGTGTCGTCCTACTACACCTACATGCGCCTGATCACGAACAAGGATTTCAGCAACTACACCTTCGACGGCAGCATAAAGGGCAAATACTCCTCGCTGGGCGCCCCCGTAGCCTCCGACCTGACCTGGGAAACCGCCCAGCAGTGGGACCTGGGTCTGGATCTCACCATGCTGAACAACCGGCTCAACTTCACCGGCGACGTCTACATCCGCGACACGAAGGACATGCTGACCGACGGAATGGCGCTGCCCGGCGTATACGGGGCCGATTCGCCCAGCATGAACTCCGCCGAACTGCGCACGAAGGGTTATGAACTCTCCGTCAGCTGGCGCGACCAGTTCAAACTCGCCGGCAAACCGTTCGAATACAGCGTCGGTTTCAACCTCAGCGACTACAAGAGCGTCATCACCAAATACGACAACAACCCGAACAAGTCATTGACCAACCTGACAAAGGGAGATTATTACGTCGGCATGGAGATCGGCGAAATCTGGGGCTTCAAGACCGACGGGTTCTTCAAGACCACCGAAGAGGCGCAGGCCTATGCCAAAGAGGTCGACCTGAGTTACAGCACGGGCCGTCTGACCGGCGGCTGGCAGGCCGGCGACCTGAAGTTCGTCGACCTAGACGGCAACGGCGTCTGGGGAGTCGGCAACGACACCGTCGACAAGCCGGGCGACCGGACGATCCTGGGCAACTCGCTCCCGACGCTCTCCTACGGCATCAACGCCTCGATCCGCTGGATGGGCTTCGACGCTTCGGTCTTCTTCCAGGGAACCGGCAACCACTACTGGTATCCCCACGGAGAAATGATGCCTTTCTGGGGCTGCTATTCCTATCCCTACCTCTCCTACCTCCCGACGGATTTCCTCGGCAAGGTATGGGCGGAGGACAATCCCAACTCCTATTTCCCGCGCGCAAGAGCCTATTCTTCATCGGGAGGTTATCTGAGCAAGGTCAACGACCGTTACCTGCAAAATATCCGCTACCTGCGCCTGAAAAACCTGACCGTCGGCTACACGATCCCCGCGACCCTCACCAAGAAGGCCGGCATCGACCAGATCCGCATCTATTTCTCGGGCGAGAACCTCTGCTACTGGTCGCCGCTCAAAAAGAACTCCAAGTACGTCGATCCCGAAGCGGCTATCAACCGTTCCGGCGTGAACAACAACGCCTACTATCCGTGGGCCAAGACGTTCATGTTCGGCATCGACATCACCTTCTAATAATTTCAAAATCCGAATACCATGAAGCGATTAATCATACTGGCAGCAACGCTGATTGCAGGATTATCGGCCTGCGACTCCCTGCTGGACAAAGAACCGTTGGATCGGGTGACGCAGTTCGACTATTTCAAGACGAGAAGCGATCTGGAACTCTTCTCCAACCCCTTTTACGACAACCTGCTGGACAAGACGCCCTACGATGAGCAGAACGACCTGCTCGTTCAGATGACCCTCTCCGATGTTCTCTACGGAGGCGACAAGCGCACCGTTCCGAACACCGGCGGCGGCTGGTCGTGGGGCAACCTGCGCCGCATAAACACCCTGCTGGAATATGTCGATCAATGCGAGGACAAGAAGGCCGTGACCGAATATACGGCCCTGGCCAAATTCTTCCGCGCCGCCTTCTATTTCGACAAGGTGAAACGCTTCGGCGACGTGCCCTGGTACGAGGTGCAGCTCGGCTCGGCAGACGAAGCGCTCTACAAACCGCGCGATTCACGCGAACTGATCATGACCAATATGATCAAGGATATCGACGAAGCCATCAACAGCGGCGGTCTTACGGAGGATATATCGACCTACCGCGTCAACAAATGGGCGGCGCTGGCGCTGAAAGCGCGGTTCTGCCTCTTCGAGGGAACCTACCGCAAATACCACGGCATCAACCTCGAAGGACATGACTACACCTATTATCTGGAGGAAGCTGCCAAGGCCGCCAAAACGATCATCGACGAAGGTCCCTACAAGCTCTACTCCACCAAAAATCCGGACAAGGACTACATGATGCTCTTCGCACAGGAGAATGCCAGCACCGAAGAGTATATCCTCGCCATCCGGAACAGCTACGAGGCCCAGGTCTACCACAATGCGACGGCCTACACGCTGCTGCCGACACAGGGCCGCCCGGGCTACACCCGCAAATTCATCAACATGTACCTGATGAAGGACGGCAAGGCATTCACCGACAAATTTAAGACAGAGTGGCAAACAATGCCTTTCACCGAGGAGGTGAAGGACCGCGACCCGCGCCTGGCGCAGTCGATCCGCACCCCGGGTTACAAGCGCATCGGCGCCAAGCGGGTACAGGGACCCGATCTCGGCGTCACGATCACCGGCTACCAACCCATCAAATTCGTTCAGGACACGACGGCCTCGGGAGGACAGATCGACCGCAACGACCGTTCGACCTGCGACATGCCGGTTTTCCGCTATGCCGAAGTGCTGCTCAACTATGCCGAAGCCAAGGCCGAACTGGGATCGCTCTCGCCTGATGATCTGAATATCACCGTCAACGAAATCCGAAGCCGGGTGGGGATGCCGGCCCTCACCATGAGGGATCTCGACAAACAACCCGACTGGTATCTTTCGTCCGAGGAGTACGGCTATCCCAATGTGACCGGCTCCAACGAAATCGTAAACGCCATTCTGGAAATCCGCCGCGAACGAACCGTCGAGCTGATCCAGGAGGGTTTCCGCCTTCAGGATCTGTATCGCTGGAAAGCCGGCTATTGCATCGACCAGGCCATTTCCGGCATGTATTTCCCGGGCCCCGGCGAATACAAGCTTGCGGGCAAAGAAACGGCCGATCTGATTCTCTATAAGGCAGGAGAGACCAAACCCCAAGCCGGCGAAGGAGTTTCGGTATACGAACTCGGTTCGGACATCATTCTCTCCGAGGGGGACAAAGGCTATGTCTACTATCACAAAACCGTAGAGAATCTGCGCACTCCGTTCAACGAGGAACGCGATTACCTCTACCCGATTCCCAGCGGCGAGCGTTCGCTCAACCCGAACCTCACGCAGAATCCGGGATGGAGCGACGGACTCGATTTTTAAGTCGGAAATAACCTAAAAAACAAGATTATGAGATTTGTAAAATATATGACAGCCCCGATCCTCATGGCGGCCCTATGTTCCTTCTGGGGCTGCGACAAGGATGAGGACCACCTTTCCGAAGCTGTTCTGGCGAGCGCCAACACCTTGAATTTCGAAGCGGAAAGAGCGGCGGAAAAGATCATCACCATCTATGCCGACGCCGACTGGGTGACGGAAGTCCCCGACTGGGTGACGGTCACGCCCAACTCGGGAACCGGCGTCATGGACGTGACGGTTTCGGTGACCGACAACATGCGCGACGGCGCGGAGGACAACCCCCGCAAGGCCACCCTCGTCTTCAAGGGACGGACTCTTGCAAGCCGCGCACAGGTGCTCATCACGCAGAACGGAGACAAATACCGCGATGTGAAGGAGTACACGGCAGGTGAACTCGCCGCCCTGGCGGACGAAACGGTCATTTCCGTACCGTCGGCGATCGTCGTGGCCGTGACGACCAAAGGCTTCGTCATCAGCGACGACAAAAACACGGACAATATCTTCGTCTCGGACGCCACGACGGTTGCCGTCGGCGACAAGATTTCGCTCTTGGGCACCAAGTCGTCCGACTCGCAGAAACTCGCTACGGTAATCGACTGCGACGAGGTGACGGTTCTGTCCGGCGGAGCGGTGAACTACCCCGAACCGGAGGACATCAGCGCAAAGATCGACGACTACACCTCCTCCAAACGGGGCTACGTCACCGTCAAGGGCGTTTTCAACGGCAGCACCCTCACCGTTTCGGAGGACGCCAAGTACTCGGTCAGCGTCGTGGACGCCCCGTCGAGTCTGGGCCTTTCCTCCCTGACCGGCCATATCGTAACCGTCACGGGCTACTACGCCGGTTTGGCCGAGCCTGTACAGCGCATCATGGCCACCGATGTCGAGGACAACGGCCTGAACGAGATCGTCTATTTCCTGGAGAACTTCGAATGGCTCGAACCGTGGTCCGTAGCAAGCGGTGTCGGCCAAACGGTCGAGACGGATAACCTCGATGCAAAAGCGACAGCGCTTACCTCCATAACTGTCGATGGAGTGACTGCATTCGACGCTGTCGAAAAACTCGGTTACAAGTTTATCTACGACAAGAACGACAACAAACGCATCTACCTCCAGCAGAACTACCTCAAATTCGGCAAGACCGGCAATCACGCAGGTATCATTCTTCCTCCGATAGACGGGGTTCCCGAAGCAAAGGACAATGTGACACTCTCGTTCGACTGGTGCGGAATGCGCCAGGGGTCCGGCAAGATCGACCCCGTCAATCTGATCGTCATCTTCGAGAACGGCAGCGACAAAGTGCAGATCGACATACCCGAACTGGGATGGGAGGATGGTCACAAGCTCGAATGGGTTCGCGCCGAAGTCAGCCTGAAGGGCATTACGGTCAACAAGGATACGAAGATCACCATTACGCAGACGCAGTGGGAAGTCGGAACAGCCAACCGCTGGTTCCTCGACAATATCAAAATATCCGAACCGATCAAACTCTGATAACAGGAACCTTATAAAACGAAATCAGCCGTTGACCCGTGAGTCAACGGCTGATTTTTTTCAGCGGAGGCGCAAAAAAAACCGAAGTTTTCGCTCCGTTCCGCCGGCTACCGGCCCGCTCGCCGGAGGAAACACTCGATCGTGTTCTCCATCAGGCAGCAGATCGTCATAGGCCCGACGCCGCCCGGCACGGGCGTGATCACCGAGGCCTTGGGTTCGATGGCCGCAAAATCGACATCGCCGCACAGTTTGCCCGTCTCCGGGTCGCGGTTCACCCCCACGTCGATCACCACGGCGCCCGGCGACACCATCTCCGCCGTGACGAACTTCGGCCGACCGATGGCCACCACCAGAATCTCCGCCCCGCGCGTCACTTCGGCGAGGTTGCGCGTACGACTGTGGGCCATCGTCACCGTAGCGTTCGCGTCCAAGAGCAGTTTCGACACGGGAAGTCCCACGATATTGCTGCGGCCGATCACCACGGCGCGCTTGCCGGCGATCTCCACGCCTGCGGCCCGCAGCATCTTGAGAATGCCTTTCGGGGTGCAGGGGAGCGTGCAGGGCTGTTTCTGCCACAGCGCCGCAACGTTCAGGGGATGGAAGCCGTCGACATCCTTCTGTTTGTCGATGGCGGCGATCACCTTGTCCTCGTCGATATGTTTCGGAAGGGGCAGCTGGACCAGAATGCCGTCCACCTCGTCGTCGAGGTTCAGGGCCGTGATGATGTCCAGCAGTTCGGCCTCGGAAACGGACTCGGGCTTTCGGATCGTGGTATTGCGGATGCCCACCTCGGCCGAAGCCTTGGCCTTGCCCGTCACATAGCTCACGCTGCCGGGGTCCTCGCCCACGAGGATGACAACCAGATGGGGCACACGGCCGTATTTCGCGGGGAAGGTCTTCACCTCGTCCGCCATTTCAAGTTTCAGTTTCGCTGAAAGTTCTTTTCCGCTGATTATTTTTGCCATATATCGCTCGTATTATCTTTCCAAATCGTCGAAAGCCCGGTGGCCGATGTCGGTGCGGTGGAACAGATTGTCGCAGTCGATGCGGGCCACGTCGGCCAGCGCATTCCTCCGCGCTTCGGCCAGGTCCCTGCCCTTGCCCACCACGAACAGCACGCGGCCTCCGTTGGTGAGAATCCGCCCGCCGTCGGCCCGGGTTCCCATGTGATAAACAGCCCCTTCGACGCGGTCCAGGCCCTTGATCTCGTGTCCTTTTTCGTAGTCGCCCGGATAGCCCTTCGAGGCCAGCACGATGCCCAGCGCGGCGAAATCGTGCCACTCCAGCTGCGTATCGCGTCCCTCGGCCACGGCACAGAAGATGTCGACGATGTCGCTCTTCAGGCGCGGCAGCACCACCTCGGTCTCGGGATCGCCGAAACGGGCGTTGAACTCGATGACCTCGATACCCCGCGCAGTCTTCATCAGTCCGCCGTAGAGCACGCCCTCGAAGGGACACCCCTCGGCGATCATCGCGTCGGCCACGGGCTGCATGATCTTCTCCAGGGCATAGCGTTCGTCCTCCGCCGTCACGAACGGCAGGGGCGAATAGGCGCCCATACCGCCCGTATTGGGACCCTCATCGCCGTCGTAGGCGCGCTTGTGGTCCTGCGCCAGCGCCATCGGCCACACCTTGTGTCCCGAAACGAAGCACATGAACGAAAACTCGGGACCTTCGAGGTAATCCTCGACGACCACCTTGCCCTCGCCGAACTTATCGTCGAGCAACATATCCCGCAACGCCGCTTCGGCCTCGGCCATCGTCCGGGCGATCACCACGCCTTTTCCGGCGGCCAGTCCGTCGTATTTCAGCACTGCGGGCAGAGGACGCCCCTGCACATAGGCCAGCGCCCCGGCATAGTCGGTGAATGCGCGGAATCCGGCTGTCGGGATGGCATATTTAGCCATCAGCCGTTTGGCGAACTCCTTCGACGACTCGATGCGCGCCGCAGCCTTCGTCGGACCAAAGATGCGCAGCCCCGCGGCCCTGAAGCAGTCGACGACACCCGCCGCCAGCGCCACTTCGGGACCCACGACCGTGAGGCCGATGCCCCGCTCCGCGGCAAAGTCACGCAGGCGTTCCACCTCGGTTTCACGAATGGCCACGCACTCGGCCTGCCGGGCGATGCCCGCATTCCCGGGTGCGCAGTAAATTTTTTCAACCTGCGGCGAACGCGACAGCGCGTCGACAATGGCGTGTTCGCGGCCTCCGCCGCCGATAACCAGTACCTTCATAAACAAAATTCCTTTTTATCGCAGAATAAACTCCGCAGATTCCGGCACTTTTTTCCGCAAAAAGTGCCACAAAAACTCTCCGACGATACCTCCGCCTGCCCGAAACGGTCTAACGCTGGCTCCGGGCGACTATTCGCGGGTTTGTAAACAAACCGTCCCCTCCGCTCGCGCTTTTAGCCCGTCCCTTGCCAACGGCTCCGGTATCCGGTCGGATTTCTGTACTACCCAAACATGGTAACGCCGGTGATACTAATGCTTGAAGTGCCTCTCACCGGTGAATACCATGGCGATACCCTTCTCGTCGGCCTTCCGGATCGAATCCTCGTCGCGGACCGAACCGCCGGGCTGCACGATCGCCGTCACGCCGTATTCGGCGGCCAGCGTCACACAGTCGTCGAAGGGGGAAGAAACCGTCCGACGCCAGCACGAGACCCTCGGTGACGCCTGCGGCATGCGCCTGCTTCAGGGCGATCTCCGCCGAGCCGATGCGGTTCATCTGTCCGGCGCCGACGCCCAGCGTCCGGCCGTCCTTCACCGCCACGATGGCGTTCGACTTCACGTGTTTGACGATATGCCAGCCGAAATTGAGATCCTCCATCTGCTCCGCAGCGGGCTTCGCCTTCGTGACGCACATATCGGCCGTAACGGCCTTCGTCGCCACGTCGAGGTCCTGCACCAGCAGGCCGCCGTTGACGCTCACATACTGTTTCGGGTCCACGTCGCCCTTGTCCATGCTGACCTCGAGCAGGCGCAGGTTCTTCTTCGCCGAGAGCACTTCGAGCGCCCCCTCGTCGAATTTCGGGGCCATGATGATTTCGAGGAAGATCGGCTTCATCAGCTCGGCCGCTTCGCGCGTCACCGTGCAGTTCGTCGCCACGATGCCGCCAAAGATCGACACCTTGTCGGCCTCGTAGGCCTTCGTCCATGCCTCGACGACATCCTTGCCCGTCGCGGCGCCGCAGGGATTCATGTGTTTGAGGCCCACGCAGAACGGCTTGTCGAACTCGCGCACGATGCACAGCGCGGCGTTGGCGTCCTGGATATTGTTGTACGACAACTCCTTGCCGTTGAGCTGTCTGGCGAATGCCAGCGAATAGGGCACCTCCTTCCCCTCGCGGTAGAATTTGGCCGACTGGTGGGGGTTTTCGCCGTAGCGCAGCGACTGCACGAGGTCGAACTCGAGGAAAAGCTTCTCGTTCAGACCCGCCTGCGCGCGCATATAGGCGGCGATCATCGCGTCGTACTCGGCGGTATGCGTATAGGCTTTGGCCGAGAGCTTCAGGCGCGTGGCCTTTTCGGTATTGCCGCCGGCGCGAATCTCGTCCAGAATCGCGTCATAGTCCGCGGGGTCGCACACCACCGTCACGTCGGCCCAGTTCTTGGCCGCCGAGCGAAGCATCGAAGGTCCGCCGATGTCGATGTTCTCGATGGCGTCCTCCATCTTCACGCCGGGTTTCGAAATCGTCTCCCGGAACGGATAAAGGTTCACGCAGACCATGTCGATGAACTCGATATGATTATCCTTCAGGGCTTTCAGGTGCTCCGGATCGTCGCGGCGGGCCAGCAGTCCGCCGTGCACGTTGGGATGCAGGGTCTTCACGCGGCCGTCGCAGATCTCGGGGAATCCCGTCACGTCGCTGATGTTGATTACCTCCACGCCGCTGTCGGCCAGGAGCTTCATCGTACCGCCCGTGGCGATCACCTCCCAGCCCAGAGTCCGCAGCCCTTTGGCAAACTCCACGACACCGGTCTTGTCACTTACACTAATTAATGCGCGCATTATTCGATCAGTTTTTTAATAGTTTCAATGTATAACGGATATTCCACGGCATGAATCATCGCTTCCAGTTCCCCGATGTCATCGCCCTCGTAGGGAAAGGCCCGCTGGGCGATGATGCGTCCGCCGTCCAGCTCGGCGTCGACGTAATGGATCGTCACGCCGAAGACCTTGACGCCGTATTCCAGCGCCTGCTCGATGGCATGCGCCCCGCGGAAGGCCGGCAGCAGCGAGGGGTGGATGTTGATGATCCGCCCGCCGTAGGCCCCCAGCAGCACGTCGCCCACAATGCGCATATAGCCCGCCAGGCAGACCAGCTCCACGCCCGCGGCATCCAGCCGCGCGACGATCTCCCGCTCGTAGTCGGCCTTCGAGGCATATTGCTTCGGCGCGAAGACGAACGCCCCGACCTCGTGAGCGGCAGCCCTTTCGACCACCTTCGCACCGGGTTTGTCGCAGACCATCAGCACGACTTCGGCATCCAGCACGCCCCGCTCGCAGGCCGTGACGATGGCTTCGAAGTTCGTGCCGCTGCCGCTGGCGAAAACCGCAAGGCGCCGCATCCCTCTATCGGATGACGACACCCTCGGTGTCGGTTACGCGTCCGATGACCGTGGCACGCTCGCCCTGCTCCGTGAGGATGCCGATGGCCTTCTGCGCCTCGGCGGCATCGAGGGCGATGACCATGCCGATGCCCATGTTGAAGATGTTGAACATCTCGCGGTGGGCCACCTTGCCGTACTTTTCGAGGAAGCGGAACACGGGCAGAATCTCCCACGACCCTTCGTCGATCTCAAGCCCCTGCCCCTCGTGGAGGATGCGGGGAATATTTTCGTCGAAACCGCCGCCCGTGATGTGGCTGATGCCGTGCACGTCGCAGTTGCGAACCACCTCCAGCACCTGCTTCACATAGATTTTCGTCGGCGTGAGCAGCACCTCGCCGAGCTGTTTGTTCGACAGTTCGGGATAGGACTCGCGCAGGTTCAGGCAGTTGTCCGCGACGATCTTGCGCACGAGGCTGAAGCCGTTGGAGTGCACGCCGCTCGACGCAACGCCCACCAGCACGTCGCCCGCCCTGACCTTCGAACCGTCGATCAGCTGCGACTTCTCCACAACGCCCACCGTGAATCCGGCGATGTCGTATTCGCCCTCGGCGTACATGCCCGGCATCTCGGCGGTCTCGCCGCCCACCAGCGCACAGCCGGCCTGACGGCAGCCGTCGGCGACACCCGCGACGATGGCCTCGATCTTCTGGGGTTCATTGCGCCCCACGGCCACGTAGTCGAGGAACACCAGCGGTTCGGCGCCCTGCGCCAGCACGTCGTTGACGCACATGGCCACGGCATCAATGCCGATCGTGTCGTGCTTGTCCATCTCGAAGGCCAGCTTGAGTTTGGTTCCCACGCCGTCGGTCCCGCTCACGAGCACCGGTTCCTTCACCTTGAGGGCCGAGAGGTCGAACATACCGCCGAAGGCGCCGATGTTGCCCATCACACCCAGACGCGAGGTCGAGGCCACATGCTTTTTGATGCGCCGCACCACTTCGTATCCGGCTTCGAGATTCACGCCGGCCTTTTCATAACTTTGAGCCATAGCAATATATGGTTTAAATAATTTAAATTCCCTGTTTTTATCCCCATTCTCCGGGCCCGTCATTGGGAGGCATCGCCAGATGCCGTGGCAATCCGGGAAAAATGCCGTAACGTCACAACACCGGTTCAGATTGCCGCGTCGGACCTGCGTCCTCCTCGCAATGACCGCTTCGCGTCCGCTAACATTTTACGTCCTTGTTGGCCTCCTCGGGCGACTGGTAGAGCGCCGTGGGATACTGCCCCGTGAAGCAGGCCATGCAAAGTTCCTTGCGGCTGCCCGCCTTCAACAGCGACTCGGGCGAGAGGAACACCAGCGAATCGGCGCCGATCTCCTCGCAGACCCCCGCCGTGTTCTTGCGGGCCGAGATCAGCTCCTCGCGTGTCGAGGTGTCCACGCCGTAGAAGCAGGGATCGGTCATCGGGGGACTGGCGATGCGCACGTGCACTTCGGTGGCTCCCGCCTCCTTGAGCATCGTGACGATGCGCCGCGAGGTCGTGCCGCGCACGATCGAGTCGTCGACCAGCACCACGCGCTTGCCCCTGACAATCGAACGCACGGCCGAAAGTTTCATCCTCACGCCCTTCTCGCGCAGCTCCTGCGAGGGCTGGATAAAGGTGCGGCCGATATACTTGTTCTTGATAAGTCCCATTTCATACGGCAATCCGCTCGCCTCGGCGTAACCCATCGCGGCGCTGAGGCTCGAATCGGGCACGCCGACCACGATGTCCGCCTCGGCGGGAGCCTCCTTCCAGAGCAGGCGTCCCGACTCCTTGCGGTAGGCGTGGACGTTGCAGCCGTCGATGTCGCTGTCCGGGCGTGCGAAGTAGATGTACTCCATCGAACACATTTCGTGACGCTTGTACATCGAGTAGTCGCGGCTGCGGATGCCCTGTTTATCAATCGTCACGATCTCGCCCGGCTCGACGTCGCGCACGAACTCCGCGCCCAGCACGTCGAACGCGCACGTTTCGCTCGACACCACCCATCCGTCGCCCAGCTTGCCGATCGACAGCGGACGCAGGCCGTACTTGTCACGGCAGGCGTAGATGCGGTTGGCCGTCATAATCAGGAAGGCGAAAGCCCCTTCGAGCATGTTCAGCGCGTCGATGATCGAGAAGATGCGCGGCCGGTCGTGGTAGCGCGTCTCCTTCTTGATCAGGTGGGCCAGGATCTCGCTGTCGGAGGTCGACTGAAACAGGCTGCCCTTGTTTTCGAGGTGGCGGCGCAGCAACTCCGAATTGACGATATTGCCGTTATGCGCCAGCGCGAAGTCGCCCGTGTTGTGGCGGAAGAGGAACGGCTGGACATTCTCCATGCCGCCGCCTCCGGCCGTGGTGTAACGCACATGGCCGATGGCCGTGGAACCTTTCAGCGTGGCGAGTTTCGCCTCGTCGAAAACCTCCGTCACCAGCCCTCCGCCCTTGATGCGGCGGAACGTGCCGCTCTCGTCCACCGAGACGATGCCGGCCCCCTCCTGCCCGCGGTGCTGCAAGGCGTGGAGACCGTAATAGGTCAGCGACGCGGCGTTCGGCACTCCGTAGATGCCGAACACCCCGCACTCCTCGTGCAATTCACGGTCGCGGATCACTTCCATCATACTACCCGACGATTTTTTGCAGGCGCGCCAGAATCTCCTCGTAAGCCTCGCGGACCTTGCCCAGGTCGCGGCGGAAACGGTCCTTGTCGAGTTTCTCGTTGGTCGTGGCATCCCACAGACGGCAGGTGTCGGGCGACACCTCGTCGGCCAGCACGATCTCGCCGTCCGACGTCTTGCCGAACTCGATCTTGAAGTCCACCAACTTGATGTTCATCTTCAGGAACAGCTCCTTGAGCACCTCGTTGATCTTGGCCGTCATGGCGTACATCTCGTTCAGCTCCTCGTACGTAGCGGCGCCCAGCGCAACGGCGTGATGGTCGTTGATCAGCGGGTCGCCCAGCTCGTCCTTCTTGTAGCAAATGTCGAAAATGACGTTCGAGGGCTGCGTGCCCTCCTCGATGCCGAGACGCTGGGCCATCGAACCGGCGATGACGTTGCGCACGATCACCTCCAGCGGAATGATCGTCACCCGGCGGCAGACCTGATCGCGGTCGTTGATCGTCTCGATATAGTGGGTCTTCACGCCGGCCTTATGCAGCTCCTTGAAGATCAGGGTCGAAATGGCGTTGTTCAGCACGCCCTTGTTCTCGATCGTAGCTTTCTTGATGTTGTTGAAAGCCGTAGCGGCATCCTTGTAGTGGATGATGATCTTATCGGGATCGTCCGTGCGAAAAACCTGTTTTGCCTTGCCCTCGTAGAGCATTTCGAGCTGTTTCATGTTGTTTGGGTGTTTTTTGATTATTTGATTCGTTGTCTCATTTCATATTGAAGTCCACCACGATCGGACGGTGGTCCGAGGGGTGCCAGAAATTCGAAAGTTTGGCCGGGTCGCGGACCGGCTCGGTGTAGGCGTCGGTCACCACGTCGGCATGCGTGATGCGCTCGTAGAGCGGCGGCGTGCAGTAAACGAAGTCGATGCGCGACTTGCCGCCCGTCGTGGTCTTGAACTCCCCGGGATATTTCCCGGCGATCACGTCCACATAAGGCGTGTGCCGGAGAATGTAGTCGTGCACCAGGAAACGCGTGTCGCCCGCCGGATATTTGTAGAACCAGTTGTCGCGCGACGAACGCGCGTTGAAATCGCCCATCATCATCCAGAACTGCTTTTCGGCGCCCGGAACCGAATGGATCGTATGGTTGCAGATGTATTCCATCTCCATGCGGCGGTATTTGTCGCCGCCGTTCTCGGCACGGCTCGCATCGCGGTCTTTAGCCTCGAAGGCATACCCCTGCGGCCAGGTGTGAAGCGTTACGATGTTGACCGTCTTGCCGTTCTTCTCGATGCGCGCCCAGCCCGCTCCGTGCGTCACCACGCTGTCGGGTTTCGAGCCGACGATACGTTCGACGTTCTCGATCGGGTATTTCGACGTGATCACCTGCGGGTAATTGTCGCGGTGTCCGCCCACATACCAGTATTTGTGGCCGTAACGGGCGGCCAGTTCGCCCCAGTTCCCGACCAGATAACGGTCGGCGACATCCATCTTGTCGGCCGTGCCGGTCTTGTAGATCGACTGCGCCTCGCACCAGACGCAGACGTCCGGATCGTACGCCCTGACCCACTCCACGAACTTGTCGTAGTTGTCGCCCTGCCCGGACCACATTCCGTTCTGAATGTTCCAGTACAGCAGGCGCATGTTGTTTTTCGGGTTCTTCGGGTTTTTCCGGGCATGAACGCAGACCGGAGCGAGCATCGCCGCAAGAAGCAGCACGCCGCAAAATCGGAACAGGGAGGTTTTCATCGGTTATCGTTTTTTTAAGGTTATTGCACTTTGCGGAAATAGGCCACGGCATTGGCGAACAACGACTGCTGCTTGTTGCCGGCGATGTTCTTGAACAGGTTGTTTTCGTAACGCTCCGTGTGGCCCATCTTTCCAAGAATCAACCCGTTCTGCGAGATGATGCCCTCGATGGCGTACGACGATCCGTTGGGGTTCCAGGGAGCCTCTGCCGTGGGGTTCCCTGCGGCATCGGCGTACTGGAAGGCCACCTGCCCGTTGGCGAACAGCTCGCGGGCAAGCTCCTCGCTCACCACGAACTTACCCTCGCCGTGGCTGACGGCAATCGAATGCAGTTCACCCGGACGGAAGCCGCGGAGCCACGGGGAAGCGGTCGTCGCGACGCGCGTCGAGACGATCTGCGAAATATGACGGTTGACGTCGTTGCGGAACAGCGTCGGCGACTCCTTGGTGACCATGCCCAGACGTCCGTAAGGCAAAAGGCCCGACTTGACCAACGCCTGGAAACCGTTGCAGATGCCCAGGATCAGGCCTCCGCGGTCGGTCAAAGCGTGGATTTCGTCGCGAATATCCTTATTGTTCAACACATTGACAATGAATTTGGCGCTTCCGTCGGGTTCGTCGCCCGCCGAGAAACCGCCTGCGAGCACGAAGATGTGCGCCCGGCGGATATGCTCCTTCATTTCGGCGATCGAGCGCAAAACGTCGTCGCCGGCGATGTTGCACAAGACGCTCGTCCGGACCTCGGCCCCCGCCGCGCGGAACGCCTTGGCGGTGTCGTAGTCGCAGTTCGTGCCGGGGAACACCGGAATATAGACCACCGGGGTCTCGACCGCCTCGCCGGGATAAACGAACGTTTTCGGGGCGGGTGCGGAGGTCATCACCTCCGCCGAGTTCCGGCCCTTGTCGGGGTAAACGGCCGCAAATTTCTCCGTATTGGCCTTGTAAAGCTCTTCGAGCGGCATCTTCACCCCGTTGACCGTCAGCGCCTCCTCGGCGACGGTGAAGCCCAGCAGTTCGGCATGCGGATATTCCAACGTGCCCTCACACTCGACGAGGATCGAACCGTAGGCGTATTCATACAATTTCGGCTCGTCGAGGGTGATCTCCGCGCCGACGCCGTTGCCGAAAGCCATCTTGGCAAGGCCCTCTCCGACGCCGCCGAAGCCCACGGACCACGCCGAGAGGATTTTCCCGGACTCGATCCGCCCGCTGACGAACGCAAAGTTCTCCTTCAGCTGCGCCGTGTCGGGCATCCGGTTCTCCAGCGGAGTATGGCGGACGAGGTAAATGCGATGTCCTGCGCCTTTGAGGTCGGTGGAAATGACCTTCGAAGCGTCGACCGTCGTGATGCCGAAGGCCATCAGCATCGGCGGAACGTTGATGTCCTGGAACGTGCCCGACATCGAGTCCTTGCCGCCGATCGAAGGCAGGCCCAGTTCGACCTGCATCTTCAGCGCACCGAGCAGCGCGCCGAGCGGCTTGCCCCACGACTCGGGATTCCGGGTCATACGCTCGAAATACTCCTGATAGGAGTAGCGCATCCTCTCGTAACGCGCACCCGCGGCCACGACCTTCGCCGCAGCTTCCACGACGGCATAGGCCGCGCCGTGGTAGGGACTCCACGAAGCCACGTAGGGGTTGTAGCCGAAGGCCATGATGCTGGCCGTGTCGGTATAGCCGTCCGTGGGGAGTTTCTGCACCGAGACCTGCGTCTCGCTGCGCTGCATGCGGCCGCCGAAGGGCATCAGCACCGTCGAGCGGCCGATCGTCGCGTCGAACATCTCCACGAGGCCCCGCTGCGAGACGACATTGTTATCCTTGAGGTTGTTCGTAAAACGCTCGGCGAGGGTCTCCCCCGCCACTTCACGGGCAAAGGGATCGCGGTTTTCCACCGCGCCGATCCGCGCCTCGGCATAATGCTTCGCCCCGGCGCTGTCGATGAATTCGCGCTTGAGGTCCACGACCTTCCTGTCGCCGTTGAACATCCGCATGCGCGCCGTGTCCGTCACGTCGGCCACGTGCACCGCCTCGATGTTCTCCTCGCGGCAGTAGCCCATGAACTCCTCCATGTCCTTCGCCTCGACCACCACCGACATGCGTTCCTGCGATTCGCTGATGGCGAGTTCCGTGGAGTTCAGACCGCTGTACTTGGTCTTCACGCGGTCGAGGTAGATGTCCAGCCCGTCTGCCAGTTCGCCGATGGCGACGCTGACGCCGCCCGCACCGAAGTCGTTCGATTTCTTGACGAGGCGCGTCACCTCCGGACGGCGGAACAGCCTCTCGAGCTTGCGCTCCTCGGGGGCGTTGCCCTTCTGCACCTCGCTGCCGCAGGTTTCGAGCGACTTGGCGTCGTGCTCCTTCGAAGAGCCGGTCGCACCGCCGATGCCGTCGCGGCCCGTGCGGCCGCCGAACATGATGATTTTATCGCCCGGTGCGGGACGCTCGCGGCGGACGTTCGCAGCCTTCACGGCCCCCACCACAGCCCCCACTTCGAGGCGTTTGGCGACATAGTCGTCGTGATAGATCTCGCGGACATGGGTCGTAGCCAGTCCGATCTGGTTGCCGTAGCTCGAATAGCCCGCCGCGGCCTTCTTCGAAATGACGCTCTGCGGCAGTTTTCCGGAAAGGGTCTCCGACACAGGCAGGTAAATGTTTCCCGCGCCCGTTACGCGCATCGCCTGATAGACGTAGCTGCGGCCCGACAGCGGGTCGCGGATGGCGCCGCCCAGACAGGTCGAAGCCCCGCCGAAAGGTTCGATCTCGGTCGGATGGTTGTGGGTTTCGTTCTTGAACTGCAACAGCCACTTCTCGGTCCGCCCGTCTACATCGACGTCGATGTAGACCGAGCAGGCGTTGTTCTCCTCCGAGACCTCCAGATCGTCCAACAGGCCTTTCTGCCGGAGGTAGCGCGCGCCGATGGTCGCCATATCCATCAGGCAGAGGCTCTTGTGCTCACGCCCCAGTTCGCGGCGGATACGCAGGTACAGCGCCAGCGAATCTTCGATCTCCTCCTTGACGAACGACTCCTCGACGGTGATGCCCTCCAACTCGGTCGTGAAGGTCGTGTGGCGGCAGTGGTCGCTCCAGTAAGTGTCGAGGATGCGCAGCTCGGTTTCGTAGGGATCGCGCCCCTCCGAACGGAAGTATTTCACCACCTCGCGCAGGTCGTCGGCGTTCATCGCCAGACCCATCGTCTTGCAGTAAGGCTCCAGTTCGGAATCCGCCATCTCCCGGAACCCTTCGAGCGCCCCGACGGGCTTCACTTCGGCCTGCTCCATGTCGCTGAGCACCGAAAGGTCCTTCTCACGCGATTCGACGGCGTTGATGTAGTAATGCCGGATCTTCGCCAGCTCCCCGTCGGTCGTCTTGTCATCGAAAACGAGCAGCCTCGACGAGCGGATGTCGACCCGGGCCTCGGGATCGATCAGCCGCACGCAGTCGACGGCCGAAGCGGCGCGCTGGTCGAACTGCCCGGGCAGATACTCCACGGCGATATACTTGCGCCCCGCGAGGTCGAACGTGTCGGTCACCGAGTCGGTCACCACCTCGCCGAAAACCGTATAGCGGCTCTTTTCCAGCAGCTCTTCGCTGAAGCCGAAAAGGTCGTAGACGCAGAGCAGGCGCACCTCGCCCAGCGACAGGTTCAGATTGGTGTTCAGCTCGCGGCGCAGGCTCTCGGCCTCGACCCGGAAGCGGGGTAATTTCTCGACAAAAATGCGGTAATTGGTCGTATTATTCATTTATCTCTGTTTGTATTTCATTCATCGTTCAGCGGCTCAATACGCCGTTATCACGTCCTTTGGCCGTGTACGTAAGCGGCCTCCCCGGAGGGGACTTGCCTGCGGGACGGCTCGATCGGTTATTTCACAAAACGTCCGGCCCATTCGGCCTCGAACCGTGCGGCATCCATCCCCACGAACGTGATGTGGCCCATCTTGCGCTTGGGACGGTTCTCCGTCTTGCCGTAGAGGTGGACATATACGCCCGGGAGGTTCTCCGCGGCGATTCGCTCCGCGGCTTCGAGATCCTGTCCCAGAATGTTTTTCATCACCGTGGGAGCCACCGGCTGCGGCTCCTGCAAAGGCTCCCCGACCAGATAGCGGACCAGTTCGCGGAACTGGTTCGTGGTCGCGCCTTCGATGGTGTAGTGACCCGAGTTATGCGGGCGCGGGGCCATCTCGTTGAAGTAGATTTCACCGCCCTTGATGAAATACTCGATGGCCAGGATGCCCCGATAGCCGCAATCGCGCATGAAACGCTCGCTCTGGGCCTTCATGCGCGCCAGCACCCCGGAATCGACTTCGGCAGGTACGATGCACAAATCCAGAATCCCGTCGCGGTGAACATTGCGCCCCACGGGAAAACTCACGACCCGCTCGCCGTCCGCCACCATCACGATGCTGGCCTCGGAATCGAACGGCACGAACTCCTCCAGGATGCAGGGAACCGCAAGCAGGGGCAGCGCCCCGGCGATGTCGGCCTCCGTCTTCAGCACCCGCTGCCCGTGGCCGTCGTAGCCCAGCGTGCGGGTTTTCAGCACGGCGGGAAGCCCCAGCCGCCGCACGGCTTCGCGCAGCGACGCTTCGTCGTCCACGGCCTCGAAACCGGGCGTGCGCAGCCCGTGGTCGCGGGCGTTCGACTTCTCGCGCAGGCGGTCCTGCGAATCGTAAAGGGGTTTGTAGCCCTGCGGGATGTTGTATTTCCCGCACAGCGGAATCAGAATATCCCCCGGTACGTTTTCGAATTCATAGGTCACCGCGTCGCTGCGGCGGCACAGCTCCTCGAGCGCCGCGGCATCGTCGTAGGCCGCAACGATATGATCGTCGCAAACGTTGAACGCCGGAGCGTCGGCCGCCGGGTCGAGGCACACGGTGCGCACGCCCAGTTCCCGCGCCTGCTCGGCGATCATCAGCCCCAGCTGACCGCCACCTATGATACCGATGGTCTTCATTAATCCGCCTTTATGTTGTTTATTCGTCATTCGTTGTTTTACTTTCGACCGTTGTCATTCGCGGCGTGCCGCCGCGTTTACCAGTCTGCCCCATCCCAACCCCCTCTCTCGGGAGGAGCTTGTCGCACGCGGTTGGAAATTTCCCAACTATATTTCAGCCTTCAGCACATCCGCGGTCTGTTTGGCGCGGAAGGCGTCGAGTTTCGCCGCCAGAGCGGCATCCTGCAAAGCGAGGATCGACACGGCGATCAGCGCGGCGTTCTTCGCCCCGTTGATGGCCGTCGTGGCCACGGGAACGCCCGCGGGCATCTGCACGATCGACAGCAGCGAGTCCAGCCCGTTCAGGGCGCGCGACTTCACGGGAACGCCCACCACGGGCAGCGGAGTCATCGAGGCCACCATGCCCGGCAGGTGCGCCGCGCCGCCGGCCCCGGCGATGATCACGCCGATACCGCGCTCCCTGGCCGTCTTGGCGTATTCGCACAGCAGATCGGGCGTGCGGTGAGCGCTGACCACCCGTTTTTCGAAATCGACACCGAACGCTTCGAGCATAGCGACGGCTTCGGCCATCACCTCGTAATCGCTCACAGAGCCCATAATCACGCCTACTTTCATATGAATTCGTTTTTTATATCACTTAAAACCCGTCTCTTGAGCGGACGGAGAACCGGCGCCGGAACGCCCCGACCTGCCTCCGCCCCTGAATCCCGTCTTTCGGACGGGTGAAAAAAGCAGACCGCCACGACATCGCATGTCATGGCGGTCTGGTATCTATCCGAGCACCCCACGAGCAGGCATCTGCTGCCCCAGGGACGCTGCACGTCGCATCTGCTGCTGACACGCCCGCGAATAGAAGGCAGCGGCCTGGCCCTGCTGTTTCTTTCGTTCGCGTTGGTCGATATTGCAGCCTGAATTCATGGGAATTAACCTAACAGTTGTAAAAACAACGTTACAAAAATAGCGCTTTTCGACATACTTTCAAAATTCCCGGACAGATTCTATCGACAATTTATCGACAATCCTCCCGGCTCATCGAATAGGGCGCATCCCCGGGCTTCGCGCCCCGGTCTTTGTCTGGCTCCGGCTGCATCCCGAAGGCGATCTTTGCGCCGCCGAGCAACTCGCCGTATTCGAGGAACGTCTTCCCGGTGACCTTGCCGTCGACGGTCATCCGTCCCACATAACGGTTTTCAGCGCAGTTCTGCGGGGCGTCGATCTCCACGGTCTGGCCGTTCTCCAGATGGATCGCCGCTTTCCGGAACAGCGGGGAGCCGACCGCATACTCGTCCGATCCCGGGCACACGGGATAGAATCCCAGAGCCGAGAAGACATACCACGCCGAGGTCTGTCCGTTGTCCTCGTCGCCGCAGTAGCCGTCGGGCTTCGACGAATAGAGGCGGTCCATCACCTCGCGCGTCCACCACTGCGCCTTCCACGGCTGGCCGACGTAGTTGTAGAGGTAGATCATGTGCTGCGCCGGCTGGTTGCCGTGGGCGTAGTTGCCCATGTTGGCCACCTGCATCTCGGTGATCTCGTGGATGCGGAACCCGTAGTAGCTGTCGTCGTAGATCGGCGGCACGACGAACACCGAATCGAGCATTTTTCCGAATTCGGTTTTGCCTCCCATTAGGGTTGCAAGGCCCTCCGGATCGTGGAACACCGACCAGGTGTAGTGCCACGAGTTGCCCTCGGTGAAGGCGTCGCCCCACTTGTAGGGGCTGAACGGCGACTGGAACGTGCCGTCCTCGTTGCGGCCCCGCATCAGGCGGGTTTCGGGATCGAACATGTTTTTATAGTTCTGCGAAGCCTTTTCCAGCCGTTTCGCATCTTCGTCCTTGCCCAGCATCTTCGCCGTCTGCGCGATACACCAGTCGTCGTAGGCGTATTCGAGCGTCCGGGCGGCATTTTCGTTGATGCCCACGTTATAGGGCACGTAGCCCAGCGTGTTGTAATATTCGTGTCCGAGGCGACCGGTGGAGCTTACCGAGGGATGCACCTTGTCGCGTCCCGCAAGCATCGCCTCGTAGAGCGTGGCGACATCCTCTGCGGGCGTCACTCCTTTCAGGATCGCATCTGCGACTACGGAAGCCGAATTGTTGCCCACCATGCAGCCGCGGTGGCCCGGCGAGGCCCATTCGGGCAGGAAGCCGCTCTCGCGGTAGGTGTTGGCCAACCCGGCCTGAATCTCGGCGTTGACCGACGGGTAGACCAGGTTCAGCAGCGGGAACAGACACCGGAACGTATCCCAGAAACCCGTGTCGGTATACATATAGCCCGGCAGCACCTCGCCGTTGTAGGGGCTGTAATGCACCGGATTGCCTTTGGCGTCGATCTCGTAGAATTTGCGAGGGAACAGGGTCGAGCGGTAGAGGCACGAATAGAAGGTCCGGTACTGCTCTTCGGTGCCGCCCGAGACCTCGATCCGCCCCAGCACCTCGTCCCAGCGCTCCTGCGCACGGGCTTTCACCGTCTCGAAATCGGCATCGCCGACCTCGGTTTCGAGGTTGCGCAAAGCCTGCTCTTCGGAGATGAACGACGAGGCCACGCGCGCCGTCACCTGCTCGCCGCGGCGGGTGGTGAAGTACACCGCCGCCAGCGCATGGCCGCCTTCGACCGACGAACCGGCGATTTCCCGCTCCCCATCGAACAGCTTGCTGCTTTCGATCGGCTTGTCGAAGCGGATGACGAACCAGTTGCGGAAATTGTCGGGCACGCCGCCGCTGTTGCGCGTGGTGTATCCTACGACGGTGCGGCTGTCGGGCATGACTTTGACCTGCGACCCGCGGTCGAAGGCGTCGATCACCACGCCCGATTCGTCCGACTCGGGAAAGGTGAAGCGCAGCACGGCGGCGCGATCCGTCGGAGCCATTTCGGCCACGACATCGTGGTCGGCCAGATAGACCGAGTAATAATAGGGCTTCGCCGTCTCCGACTGGTGGGAGAACCAGCTCTGGCGCGCATTTTCATCAACCTTGTCTTTGCCGCGCACGGGCATGATGGAAAACTGTCCGTAATCGTTGATCCACGGCGAGGGCTGGTGCGTCTGCTTCAGGCCCCGGATCGTGTGCGATCCGTAGGTGTAGGCCCAGCCGTCGCCCATCTTGCCCGTCTGGGGCGTCCAGAAGTTCATGCCCCACGGCAGGGCCACGGCCGGATAGGTGTTGCCCGTCGAAAGCGAGTAGTCGGACTGTGTGCCCACGAGCGTCGTGACGTATTCAGAAGGGCGCAGCGAAATTTCGTGTTTCGGGGTTTCGCAACAGCCCCAGGCCAAAGCCGAAAAAAACAACAGTATGAGGTTCTTCATTTTTTTATTCCAAATTACCGGATTGAGTAAAAAGACAAGCTACCGGGCTTTCGCCTCGCAGTAGGCACAGCGGCAGGTCCCGTCCGCCTGACGGTGGAACAGCCGGTCGACATCCTCCGTGGCGGAGATGCAGCGGCGGTTCGGGCACTCGTATTCGTTCACGACATACCGTTCGCTGAAGACCGGGGTGCGTTCGAAGGGCCTGTTCTCGTCGGCCCAGCGCAGCAGCGTATAGATCAGCGCCATGCGCACGAACTTTCCGTTCTCGACCTGGCGGAAGTAAGCCGCGCGGGGATCGTTGTCCACGGCGCGCGTGATCTCGTTGACGCGCGGCAGCGGGTGGAGAATGATCATATCCTCCTTGGCGGTCTTCAGTTTCTCGGGGTTGAGCACGAAGCTGTTCTTCACGCGGTCGAACTCCTCCTCGTCGAGGAAACGCTCCTTCTGCACGCGGGTCATGTAGAGGATGTCCAATTCGGGCATCACCTCCTCCATGGTCTCGACCTCGCGAAACTCCAGATGCGAGTTCTCGGCCATCTCGGCGAGCATGTAGTCCGGAAGGCGCAGCTCCTGCGGAGCGATCAGGATCACCTTGATATTCGAATAGCGCGACAGCGCCTTGATCAGCGAGTGGACCGTGCGGCCGAATTTCAGGTCGCCGCAGAAACCAATCGTCATGTTGTCGAAACGGCCCTTCTCGCGCTTGATCGTCAAGAGGTCGGTAAGCGTCTGCGTGGGATGGGCGTGGCTGCCGTCGCCGGCGTTGATGACCGGGATGCCCGCATACTGCGAGGCCACCAACGGCGCACCCTCCTTGAAGTGACGCATGGCGATGATGTCGGCGAAGCAGCGGATCACGCGCACGGTGTCGGCCACCGTCTCGCCCTTCGACACCGACGAGGAGTTGGCGTCGGAGAAGCCGATGACCTGCCCGCCCAGTTCGAGCATCGCCGCCGTGAAACTCAACCGCGTGCGGGTCGAAGGCTCGTAGAAGAGCGTGGCCAGTTTCTTGCCCCTGCACGCCTCGCTGTACTTGGCGCGGTTGGCGATAATGTCCTCGGCCAGAGCTACGATCTGCTCGGTTTCGGCAACCGTGAGGTCTGTGGGATCAATCAAATGTCGCATAAGTTATTTATAGAAGTTCGGATTTTAAATTCTTCAACGGTCCCTCTTTTCGGTCGGTCCCGATTCACGGCCTTCCGCCGTGTTTGCAAACCGGACCCGCCCCTAAATCCCCGCCTCGGCGGAGACTTTGGCTGCGCGGGTATCCGCATTGTTCCGCTTTCATTGCGCCGTCGGTATTTCCCGCTCGCGGCACGCAACGGATCGGCGGAAGGCGCCGGGCGATCGCGGCAAACCCTGATTCTGATTTTAGGGGAGCGATTTTTAGCCTGCCCGGTGATCGGCACGGATGGGCTGTACATGAGGCACTGCCCATTCGGGACGAGCGGGGAAGGACGAAAATCGCCCGCTAAAATCGGAATTATTGCATCCAGCTCTCGTCCGACGGATTGTTGCGGAAGGCGATCAGCCGCGCCTTGTCCTCAGGCTTGATATACCCCTCCTCGGCGGCCACTTCGACCAGCGCGTCGAGGTTCGAAAGGCTGTAATTCGTGACGTTCGCCTCCCGCATGCGGTCAAGCCCCTTCTGCATCCCGTAGGTGAAGATCGAAGCCACGCCCAGCACCTCGGCGCCGGCTTCGCGCAGGGCCTCAACCACCTCGATGCACGAACCGCCCGTCGAGATGAGGTCCTCGATCACGACGACCTTCTGGCCCTTTTCGAGCCGGCCCTCGATCCGGTTGCCGCGGCCGTGGTCCTTCGAGCCGCTGCGCACATAGCCCATCGGCAGGTCGAGGATCGTGGCCGTGATGGCCGCATGGGCGATTCCGGCGGTCGAGGTTCCCATCAGCACCTCGGCTTCGGGGAATTTCGTGCGGACGATTTCGGCGAGGCCCGCCTCGACATGGCCGCGGACGACAGGAGCCGTCAGGGTCAGCCGGTTGTCGCAGTAGATCGGGCTTTTGATGCCGCTCGCCCAGGTGAAAGGCTGTTCGGGGCGCAGGAACACCGCGCCGATCGACAGCAGGTCTTTAGCAATTTTCTTCTCCATCTTACTTGAACGCAGGTTCGGCAAAATTCTTCATTCTTTCCCCTCCCCATGGGAAGAGTGTCAACCATGAAATCCGCCGAACCTGCGTTAACGGCATTTGCGATGCCGATTTCATATTGACATTCCCACTAAATCTCCCTTTGGCAAAGGGAGACTTCGGGGCGGAAACCCATTTATTCTTTTCGTTTTTCAGTTTTCATATCTTCGGCGACCCACAACGTCCATGTATCGACGTTGTCGGTCAGGACTTCAGGCAGCGGCAGCGGAATGCGCACATCGGGCGCGATGCCCGCGGAGTCGATCCCGCGGCCTTCCGGAACCCGGCAGGAACGGGTCGTGGGGAGCATCATCCACCGGGTCGGGTCCTGCGGAAAATAAAGTATTTCGCAGTTCGAGAAATCGAGGCACCCGAGCGTGTTATCCTGCCCGTAAACGGTCGTGCGGCGACTGCTGGCCCTGACTTCGAGCACCAGCTGTTCACCCGAGGAGCCGACTTTCCCATCAATCAGCAGCCCCGCCCGGCGAGGCCGCGGCGAGACGGAATCGTAGTGTATCCGGTAGGTTTTCGGTCCGTCCGTCAGGAACTCCCCGGCCGGAGTGCGTTCCATCCGTGCGATCTTCCCGCGTCCACGCTCCGTATCTCCGGCAAACTCCCGCACGTGGGCGACGGCCAGGTCCGAAACGCGGTACTCCATGGCATCCTCCGCCCCTTCGTGGTCGTAGAGCAGCCGGAGCAGCGGTTCATAGGCGCTGTCGCTCCCGCCGCCGTTGCCGCGGATGTCGAGGATCAGGTTTTCACACCCCGAGGCCAGATAAGCCCGCACGGCAGTCCGCACCCAAGCGGTCTGTTCTTCATTCAGGTCGCACGACGGGAAACGGATCAGATACGTTTCGCCGTCCACCCGACAATGGGTGAACTGCGGGTCATAACGCTCCATCCGTGCCGCGTAATCCGAAGGTCGGCGGATTGATTTGGGCCGGTAAGCCCTCACGCCCTCCGTTCCGAGGTGCGAATCGTCGAACCAGCCGAGATACTCGGCAACGGCGTCATACGTGTCGCGCCCCGAAGCGATCCCGCTCCGCAGCCGCTCTTTCAGCGCCCCGTACTCCGCCGCGCGGTTCGCCGTCTTGTCCGGATAGCCCGCATAGGCGCGCTCCACGACGCCGACGGCGAAGTCGAAATCGGAGACCTCGCCGCCTTTCACCGGGACTTGCGCCCCGGCAGGCAACAACAGCCCGGCAACGGCCGCGACAAGCGGCAGAACACGCAGCAAGACACTCATTTATTCCAGCGCCGAACGTAAAATCTTCTCCACCTCCTCGGGATAAATGCCGCCCTCGTGGACCTTCACGCCGTCGACGTAAAACGTGGGCACGTAATAGTAGTCGAACGCGTCGGCCACTTCGGGCTGCTCCGACTCCTCGATCATCTCGATCCCGACGGCGGCCAGCTCCGGATGGGCGGCACGCGCCTCGTCGATGTAACGCAGCGCCTTCTTGCAGAAGGGGCACGAGCGCAGGTAGAAAAGTTTTACCGGTTTCATAGAATTAACAATTTTTGTAATATCGTTCCATCTCACGCAGCCGAATGCCGTATTCGCCGCCTATGGCGGCGTTTACAAATCCGATCCCCTGCCTCAAGCCGGGGCTTGTCGCATCGCGACCACAAGGCAACCAGAACCACGGTCTATCCGACGAACTCGGCGACGCACCGGCGGTAAGCCGCCACAGGGTCCTCCGCCGCGGTGATCGGGCGTCCCACGACGATCAGGTCGGAACCGATCTCCCGGGCGCGGACGGGCGTGGTGACGCGCACCTGGTCCGCCACGTCGCCATCTGCAAAACGCACGCCGGGCGTGACCGTCAGAAACTCCTCGCCGCACGCCCCGTGCACCATGCCGGCTTCCAACGGCGAGCAGACCACGCCGTCCAGCCCTGCGGCCCGGGTGTTCTGCGCATATTTCACGATCGTGTCGTTGATCGAGGCGTCGATCAGAAGTTCCTCCCGCATGCGCTCCTCGCTGGTCGAGGTGAGCTGCGTCACGGCGATCAGCAGGGGCCGCGTGCCGTCTTCGCGCGTAAGGCCTTCGCGCGCGGCTCGCATCATCTCGATCGTCCCGGCCGCATGGACGTTGCACATGTCCACGTCCAACCGCGACAGCACGGCCATCGCCTTTTTCACGGTGTTGGGGATGTCGTGGAGTTTCAGGTCGAGGAAAATCCGGTGGCCGCGGCGCTTGATCTCGCGCACGATTTCGGGTCCCTCGGCATAGAACAGCTCCATGCCGATCTTCAGAAAGGGTTTGCGCTCCTCGTCCTTAAAGAGGTCGAGGAACCGGAAGGTGTCTTCCGCCGACTTGAAGTCGCAGGCTATGATTACATCGTGTTGCATAATATACAAATTTAGCATTTATTTTTCACATCGGGTCAGCGTGCGGCAAATTCGGAGTTTCGCAGAACATATTCGACGCATGTGGCTGTCGGAGCCGACGAGGGAAACGCCGAAGGTGCCGCGCGATCACTCGATGCAGCCGATTATGTCGCTCAACTTTTCAATGCCCAGCCGCTCCATCTCCGCGGGCAGCGCCTCGACGATCTCCTTCGAGGCGTAGGGATTCACCAGATTCGCCGCGCCGACCTCTACGGCCGTCGCCCCGGCCATCATCATCTCGATCACGTCGCGTGCCGTCGCAACGCCGCCGCAGCCGATGACCGGAATGCGGCACGCCCGGCTCACCTGATAGACCATGCGCACGGCAACGGGGAAGACCGCGGCGCCCGAGAATCCGCCCATCGTGTTGGCGATCACCGGACGCCGCCGCACCAGGTCGATGCGCATGCCCAGCATCGTGTTGATGAGGCACAATCCGTCGGCCCCCGCCCGTTCGCACGCCCGGGCGATCGCTACGATGTCCGTCACGTTGGGCGACAGCTTGATGACCACCGGCTTGGTCGTCACGGCCTTCACCGCGCGCGTCACCTCGGCGGCGGCGTCCGGCGACGTGCCGAACGACATGCCCCCGTGCCGCACGTTGGGACACGAGACGTTCACCTCGATCAGCCCCACCTGCTCCTCGCGGTCGATCCGCTCGCAGCAATAGGCGTACTCCTCGACCGAGAAGCCCGAAATATTGGCGATCACGGGCTTGCGGAAGAAGGTCTTCAACCGCGGCAGCTCCTCGCGGATCACGGCGTCGATGCCGGGGTTCTGCAACCCCACGGCGTTGATCATGCCCGCCTCGCACTCGGCGATGCGCGGCGTCGGATTGCCGAAACGCGCCTCGCGCGTCGTTCCCTTGAACGAGAACGACCCGAGGATGTTGATGTCGTAGAACTCGCGGAACTCGTTGCCGTAGCCGAAGGTCCCGCTGGCCGGCACGACCGGATTGTCCAATTTGAGGCCGCAGAGTTCAACCGAAGTATCTGTCATAATTGTAAATTTTGAATTATGAATTGTGAATTGTTCTTACCAGATGATTTCATCCTTGGTAAGGACCGGCCCCTCCTTGCAGATACGTTTGTAGCCGTATTTGGTTTTGCACGAACAGCCCATGCAGGCGCCGAATCCGCACCCCATGCGCTCTTCGAACGACAGCTGGCCGTCCTGCTCCACGGCGTTGTAGAGCGCATGGAGCATCGGCAGCGGCCCGCAGGCGTAGAAGTAGTCGAAATCGGGCGCCCGTTCGGCGATGGCCGTCGTGACGAAGCCCCGCACGCCGCGCGACCCGTCGACCGTCGAGACGGCGACCTCGCATCCCAGCGCGCGGAACTCCTCCTCGCAGAAGACCTCCGCGGCGGTGTTGAAGCCCAGCACCACCTGCACGGGCTTTCCTTCGGCGAGGAGTTTTTTTCGCCAGGTTGTAGAGCGGCGGCACGCCCACGCCGCCCCCGACGAGCAGGGGTCTCCGCGCGTCGTTCTTCGTCGAGAATCCGTTGCCCAGACCCGTCAGCAGGTCGAGCGTTTCGCCCGGCAGCATGCGGCTCATCTGCTCCGTTCCCCCGCCCACGACCTTGTAGATCAGCGCAATCGAACGGTTATCGTAATCGCAGATCGAGATAGGGCGGCGTAAGTACTTGCCCTCCAGCGCAATATTGACGAACTGCCCCGGCGCCGAGATCCACTGCGTATCGCCCGCGAGGGTCATGCGCCACACCGCGTCGGTCAGCGGCTCGTTCGTGAGAATCTTATAGATACCTTTCTTATACATAATTTTTTCAGCACTTTTGATCCGGCAAAAGTGTCCAAAACCGGCCCGACGATCGCCTTCGCCTACTTCATGCGACCTAACGCTGGAAACGGGCGCCTATTCGCGGGTTTGCAAGCAAACCGGCCCCGTTTCTCGCGCTTTTAGTCCGCATTCCGTTGACGGCTCCGGCGTCTTGTCGGAATTTTATTTCGAATCAATAGTCGAAACGCGCAGCGTGATCTCCTCCAGCACGTCGAGCAGTACCTTCACCGTCTCGAGCGCCGTGAAGACCGTCACGTTGTTCTCGACGGCCGTGCGGCGGATCTCGTACCCGTCCAGACGCGTGTTGTGCTGGTTGATGTCGATCGTGTTGATGACGTAGCTCACATGCCCCTGCCGCAGCGCGTCGATGATCTCCGAGCTGCCCTCGTTGAGCTTGCGCCGCGTGCGGGTGCGGATGCCGTGCTCGCGCAGGAATTCGGCCGTGCCGGTCGTCGCCTCGACGTTGAAGCCCAGATCGTAGAAACGGCGCACGAGCGGCAACGCCTGCTCCTTGTCCTGATCGGCGATCGTGACGAAGATCGTGCCGTAGTTCGAGACGTTCATGCCCGTGGCCTGCAACGCCTTGTAGAGTGCGCGGGTCAGTTTGTCGTCGTAGCCGATCGCCTCGCCCGTGGACTTCATCTCGGGCGAGAGGTAGGAGTCCATGCCGCGGATCTTGGCGAACGAGAAGGCCGGCGCCTTCACGTACCAGCGCTCCTTCTCCCGGCCATAGACCTCCGTGATGCCCTGCTCGCGCAGCGAGCGGCCCAGAATCACCTGCGTGGCGATGTGGGCCATCTGCACACCCGTGGATTTCGAGAGGAAAGGCACGGTGCGCGACGAGCGCGGATTGACCTCGATGACATACACCTCGTCGTCGCCGTCGAGGATGAACTGGATGTTGTAGAGACCCACGATACCGATCCGAAGGCCCAGCTGCACCGTGTAGTCGATGATCTTCTCCTTGGCCTTCCGGCTCACGCTGAAGGTCGGATAGACGCTGATCGAGTCGCCCGAGTGGATACCCGTGCGCTCGACATGCTCCATGATGCCGGGAATGAAGACGTCGCGGCCGTCGCAGATGGCGTCCACCTCCAGCTCCTTGCCCATGATGTAACGGTCCACCAGCACCGGCTGGTCCACGTCGATCTCCACGGCGGTTTGCAGGTAGTGGCGCAGCCGCTCCTCGTTCGAGACGATCTGCATGGCGCGGCCGCCCAGCACGTAGCTCGGACGCACCAGCACCGGATAGCCGATACGCGCGGCGGCCCGCACGCCGGCCTCGATGTCCGTCACGGCCTCGGCCTCGGGCTGAGGAATGCCCAGCTCCTCCATGATCCGCTCGAAACAGCCGCGGTCCTCGGCGTTCTTGATCGCCGCGCAGTCCGTGCCGATGATGGGCACGCCCAGCTCGGCGAGCGGCTCGGCGAGATTGATGGCCGTCTGGCCGCCGAGCGACACGACGATCGCCTTGGGTTTTTCGAGGTGCACGACGTTCATCACGTCCTCGACCGTGAGGGGCTCGAAGTAGAGCTTGTCGCTGGTGGTGTAGTCGGTCGAGACGGTCTCGGGGTTGTTGTTGATGATGATGGCCTCGTAGCCCGCCTCGCGGATCGACCAGATGGCGTGCACGGTCGAGTAGTCGAATTCGACGCCCTGGCCGATGCGGATCGGGCCGGAACCGAGCACGATGATCTTCTCTTTCCCGCTGACGATCGACTCGTTTTCTTCCTCGTAGGTCGAGTAGAAATAGGGTACGTAGGAGGCGAACTCGCTGGCGCAGGTGTCGATCATCTTGTAGACCGGGAAGACGTTGTTCTTCTCGCGCAGACGGTACATTTCGTTCTGCGAAAGGCCCCACAGCTGACCGATGTACTTGTCGCTGAAGCCCATGCGTTTGGCGTCGCGCAGCGTCTCGACGTCCATCGGATGCACACGGACGACGCTCTCGAACTCGACGATGTTCTTGAACTTCTCGAGGAAGAACATGTCGATCTTCGTCTGGTCGTAGATCAGCGCCAGGTCGACGCCGTTACGGATCAGCTGGCCGATGGCATAGAGCCGGTCGTCGGTTCCCCCCTTGATGTAGTCGAGCAGCTCGTCGTTCGACCACGTGTCGAACTTCTTGTGGTGGATGTGGCAGACGCCCGTCTCGAGCGACCGCACGGCCTTCAGGAGCGACTCCTCCATCGTGCGGCCCACGGACATGACTTCGCCCGTGGCCTTCATCTGCGTACCCAGCTTGTTCGAGGCGTCAGAGAACTTGTCGAACGGGAAGCGGGCGATCTTCGTCACCACGTAGTCCAGCGTCGGTTCAAACGAGGCCGGGGTGTTGGCGATGCGGATCTCGTCGAGGGTCATGCCCACGGCGATCTTGGCGCTCACCCGCGCGATGGGATAGCCCGACGCCTTCGACGCGAGGGCCGAGGAGCGCGACACGCGGGGATTGACCTCGATCAGATAGTATTTGAACGACAGCGGGTCGAGCGCGAACTGCACGTTGCAGCCGCCCTCGATCCGGAGGGCGCGGATGATCTTCAGCGCCGAGTCGCGCAGCATCTGGTACTCGCGGTTGGTGAGCGTCTGGCTCGGGGCCACGACGATCGAATCGCCCGTGTGCATGCCCACCGGGTCGATATTCTCCATGTTGCAGATGGCGATGGCCGTGTCGTTGCTGTCGCGGATCACCTCGTACTCGATCTCCTTGTAGCCCTTGATGCTCTTCTCGATGAGCACCTGATGCACGGGCGAGAGGAAGAGTGCGTTGCGCATCATCTCGCGCAGCTCCTGCTCGTTGTCGGCGAAGCCGCCGCCCGTGCCGCCCAGCGTGAAGGCGGGGCGCAGCACCACCGGATAGCCGATCTCCTCGGCCACCGCCACGGCCTCCTCGATCGACATGGCGATGTGCGAAGGAAGCACCGGCTCGCCCAGCTCCTCGCACAGCTCCTTGAACAGCTCGCGGTCCTCGGCGCGCTCGATCGACTCGAACGACGTGCCCAGAATCTCGACCTGGCACTCCTTCAGAATGCCCTTCTTGGCCAGTTGCACCGCCAGGTTCAGACCCGTCTGGCCGCCCAGCCCCGGAACGATGGCGTCGGGACGTTCGTAGCGGATGATCTTGGCGACGTACTCGAGCGTCAGCGGCTCCATGTAAACCTTGTCGGCGATATGCGTGTCGGTCATGATGGTCGCGGGGTTCGAGTTGGCCAGCACCACTTCGTAACCCTCCTCCTTGAGGGCCATGCAGGCCTGCGTGCCCGCATAGTCGAACTCGGCGGCCTGCCCGATGACGATGGGCCCCGAACCGATGACCAGAACCTTCTTGATATCTTTTCTCCTTAGGCATTTTTGTGCTCCTCCATCATTTTTAATGAACTTCTCGAACAAATAGGCGCTGTCCTGCGGACCCGGCGCGCTCTCGGGGTGGTACTGCACCGAGAAGACCCGGTCGGCGGCGCACTCCACGCCCTCGGCCGTGCCATCGAGCAGGTTGACGTGCGTCAGCGTAAGCCCCGTGCCGGCGAGCGAATCGACATCCACGGCGTAGCTGTGGTTCTGGCTCGTGATTTCGAGTTTCCCCGTCACGAGATTCTTCACCGGGTGGTTGGCGCCGCGGTGGCCGAACTTCATCTTGAAGGTCCGGGCGCCGTAGGCCAGCGAAATCAGCTGGTGGCCCATGCAGATTCCGAAGATGGGCAGCCTGCCGCGGAGCTGCTTCACCAGTTCGATCACCGGCGTCACGTCCTCGGGATTGCCGGGTCCGTTCGAAAGCACAAGCCCGTCGGGATGGAAGGCCATGATCTCCTCCACGGTGGAGTTGTAGGGCATGACGGTCACGTTGCACCCCACACGGTTCAGCAGACGGATGATGTTGTACTTGATGCCGCAGTCGACGGCCACGACGTCGTACTTGTGGTTGGGGACACGCGACATCCAGCGCTTCTTGCAGCTCACACGCGAAACCATGTCGCGCGGCATGACGTATTCGCCGAGTTTGCGCAGGGCCTCGTCGCGCGGCGTCGCCACGTCGGTGATGAGCACCTTCTGGGACCCCTCGTCGCGGATGATGCGCGTCAGGGCGCGGGTGTCCACGCCCCAGATGGCCGGAATGTCGTGCTCCTCGAAGACCTCGTTCAGCGTCTTCGTATAGCGGAAGTTCGACGGCGAGTCGTTGTACTCACGCACGATCATGCCGCCGATGGTCGGCGTTTTGGTCTCGTAATCCTCGTCGGCCATACCGTAGTTGCCGATCAGCGGGTAGGTCATCACGACCATCTGATCCGTATACGACGGATCGGACATGATCTCCTGATACCCCACCATCGAGGTATTGAAGACGATCTCGTTGATGGCCTCGCGGTCGGCGCCGAAACCGTATCCGTAGAACTCGCGACCGTTCTCCAAGACAATTTTTTTCGTAAAAGCTTTCATCCTTATCTGTTTGATTCGTAGTTATCGTCATAAACCTCTTTGCCGCCCACCACCGTCAGCACGGCGCGGCCCTGCACCTTCCATCCGGCGAAGGGCGTGGCCCGCCCCTTCGAAAGGAACGTCCCGGGGTCCACGGCATACTCCGCCCCGAGGTCCAGCACCGTAAAATCGGCGGCATCGCCCTCCTCCACGCCTCCTTCGAGCGCGAAAATCCGGCGGGGATTCGCCGACATCAGGGCGACGAGCTTTTCGAGCGTGATCACCCCCTTCAGCACCAGGTATTTATAAAGCAGCGGAAAAGCGGTCTCCAGCCCCACGATGCCCATGGCGCTCCCGGCCAGTCCGCGCGCCTTCTCGGCGACGGTGTGGGGGGCATGGTCCGTGGCGATGACCTCGATCGTGCCGTCCTGAATGCCCGCGACGAGCGCTTCGCGGTCGGCGCGCCTCCGCAGCGGCGGGTTCATCTTGAAGCGGCCCTCCTCCTGCAAATCCTCGTCGCACAGCAGCAGGTAGTGCGGCGCCGTCTCGCAGCTCACGCGCAGCCCCTTCGCCCGGGCGCGGCGCACCAGTTCGACGCTCTCCTTCGTGGAGACGTGGCAGACGTGATACCGGCAGCCGGTCTTCTCCGCCAGCGCGATGTCGCGCCCGACCTGCCGCCACTCGCTCTCGGAGCAGATGCCCTTGTGTCCGTGCTCGCGGCAGTAAACCCCGTCGTGGATATAGCCCCCGCGCAGCAGTTCATCGACTTCGCAATGAGCCACGATCGGTTTACCGACAGCCGCGGCCCGGCGCATCGCCTCCTCCATCAGCTCCGCCGACTGCACGCCGCGGCCGTCGTCCGAGAAGCCGACGACCTGCGGGGCCAAGGCCGCGAAATCGACCAGTTCGCCGCATCCGCGCTGGCCCATCGTGATCGTACCGTAGGGTTTCACGCGCACCACGGCGTCGCGGCGGATGATCTCCAGCTGCTCGCCGAGCGTCGCCGGCGTATCGGGCGCAGGGTTCAGGTTGGGCATCGAACAGACCGTGGTATACCCCCCGCGGGCCGCGGCGGCCGTACCCGTCGCAATGGTCTCCTTCTGCGGGAAGCCCGGCTCGCGCAGGTGCACATGCACGTCGACCAGCCCCGGCACGAGGTGCCGCCCCCCGAGGTCCACCACCCGGTCGCCCGGGCGCGGTTCCCCGGCGGCCGCGATGCGGCCCCCTTCGACGGCGATCAGCCCCGGTTCGAAACGACCGTTGCGGAAAATCTTCGCGTTGGTGTAAAATGTCTTCATTCGTCGCTGGACACAAAAAAATAGGGCAACCAAAACAGTTACCCTAATAAAACAATAATGCCCGAATCCGTCGGAGACTGGAAACCCGACCAGTAATCCTGCTGCCAGAACGCTTGCGCCGATGCTATGTTGGGTTTACAATTCATAGGATTCAGGTGTCGCTATAATTGTGCACAAAGATAGGGCATTTTCGCCGCCTCTGCAACACTTTTTCCGGAAAAATTTTTCAACATGCCGTATACGCCCCGCCGCACGCACTCCGCATGCGGCGGGGCGGAAGGCGCATGTCCGCGGATTTCCGGCGCGGCAGGCCCCGGCTCCCGGAACCGCCCGCCCCGGAGAGCGGGCTATCGGACGATGATCAGATCGACGCCCGCCTCCTCGATGATCGAGATCATCTGTTCGGGAATCCGCTCGTCGGTGACGATCACGTCGATGTCCTCCAGCGCGCAGATGCGGCCGAAACCGCGCTGTCCGAATTTCGACGAGTCGGCCAGCACGATGACCTGCGAGGCGGCGTGCATCATCCGCCGCGTGAGTTTCGCCTCGTCGATAGTCGAAGTCGTGATGCCGTGCTCGGGGTCGATGCCGTCCACCCCGAAGAAGACCTTCGAGCAGATGCAGTCGTCCAGTTCGCGCGCGGCCTCTTCGCCCAGCACCGACAGCGACTTCTTGTGCACCGAGCCGCCCAGCTGCACGACGTTGACGTTCTCCGACTCGTTCAGCAGCACGCCCAGCCGCAGGAACGGCGTGACGATGTTCAGGTGATGCCACATGCGCATCTTGATCTCCTCGGCGAAGGCGTAGACGGTCGAGCCGGAGGCCACGATGATCGAGTCGGTCTCGCCGAGCATCTCCGCCGCCCGCTGGGCGATGCGGCGCTTGGCGTCGCGGTTGATGTTGTCCTTCACATGCACGTCGAGGTCCGCAACGTGGGGATTGGCCGGACGCGCGCTGCCGTGCACCTTATATAACAGGCCTTTGCTTTCGAGAATCTTGATGTCCTTGCGGATGGTCACCTTCGTAACGCCCAGTTCGTTGGCAACGTCGGTAATCCGGACGAAACCGTGCTTGTTCAGACTGTCGAGAATGTATTTGTGCCGTTCGGCAATGCTCAGCATATCGGTCGGATATTTAAAGTGTTACAAAAGCAAAGATACAAAAAAAGTCGGACGGGCGCACACCCGGATTACCTAACGGTTCGGCAAAACCTTCCGACTGATAAAAGTATCGTTACGCCACCAAAGATAAAAAAAGATTCCGTATTTCGCAAAAAAAGGTCCGCAACCCGTGACGGGCCGGACCCTTCCGGACCGAAGTCCGTATCATCATCTAAAACAGAACCTTCGATTCCCTTATTCCGCCTCGGGTTCGTAGCCGTCGGCCTTGGCGCCCCACATCAGGAGGAAGACCAGCATGCCCACGACGGCCATGCCCAGGATGCCGACATAGGCCCAATTCCAGCCGTAGTGCTGGGCCACGAAGCCCAGTCCCACGCCCGAAACGAGCGTCGAAGCGTAGCCGAACAGCCCCGTGAGGCCGTTGGCCGTGGCGGCGGCCTTCTTCGTGGCCTGGTTCGCGGCGGCAATGCCGATCAGCGCCTGCGGGCCGTAGATGCAGAACCCTGCGGCGCAGAGCGTCGTGAACAGCAGCCAGATCGGAGCGTCGGCAGGCAGCTGCCAGAACAGGAAGACGAACAGCGCGGCGCCCGCCATGCAGAAGACGCAGGTGCGGTGCGCACGGCCCTTGAGCCACTTGTCCGTCGCCCAGCCGGCGAAGAGCATGCCGAGGATGCCGGCAATCTCGAACATCGCCACGAGCCATCCGGCGTGCGACATCGAGACGCCCTTCGACTGGCTCAACAGCGAAGGCCCCCAGTCGAGCACCGAGAAGCGGACGATGTAGACGAAAAAGTTGGCGAAGCCCAGAATCCAGATCAGCGGATTCTTGAAGACGTATTTCATTAGGAACGCCTTGTGCTCGGCGCCCTTCTTTTCGGTCTTCACCTGCCTGGTCTCGGTTCCTTCCAGTTCGGGAAGCCCCACCGAGGTCGGGGTGTCGCGCAGGAAAACCACCAGCCCGATGGCTCCGGCGAAAGCGATCGCCGACGGAATCCAGAAACACCATTTCCACGCCCCGACATGCGCCGCGGAGGTCATCACGCGCTCCATGCCCGCAGCATCGTCGGGCGAAACGCCCAGGTTGGCGGCGATGGAAGCCACGGCGTCGGGATCGCCCGCCATGTTCGTGCCCAGCGTACCCATGATGTAACCGCAGAGGATCACCACGAGGCCCGCGCCGATCGAGTGCGAGGTATTCCACACCGACATTTTCGTCGCCAGCTCCGTAGGCGGAATCCAGTGGGTCAGCAGACGCGCGCAGGGCGGGAATCCCGTACCCTGCAACAGCCCGTTGACGACCCACATGACGCCCATGAAGAGGATCATCGTGTTGCCGAACTGGTCGCCCGAATGCTCGCCCGTGATCCAGTAGGAGACGTCCTCGCCGAATCCGAACGCGAAGTTGGCCAGCGCACACAGCGCCAGACCGACGGCCATGTACCAGCGGGCGTTCATGCGGTCGGCCAGAATGCCGTTGGCGAAACGCGAAAAGCCGTAGATCAGGCCGTTCAGGGTGAGGAAGATGCCGAGGCTCGTCTTCGAAATGCCGAGATCGGCTTCCAGGCCGGGCATGGCCAGCGAAAAATTCTTGCGCACGAAGTAGAAGAGCGCGTAACCGACCATCGTCGCGATGATCGTACGCATCTGCCAATACTTGAAGCGCTTGGTTTGTTCAGATGTCATTTCGAAATGAAAGTTAGTAGTTTCAGAAGCCAAATATACAACTTTCGGAGCGATATTCTAAATTATTTTCGTGATTTTTCCGTTTTATCGCCCGGAAGCCGCACACGGCTCTATGCGCCCGGGACCGGAGCCGCGGCGGAGCGAGCCGGTTCGCCAGAACCCGGCGCAGGGCTTCCGACCTCCCAGACGCCGCCCTTGCCGAACAGCCGGTCGAGCCACTCCTCCATCCAGCCGCAGCGGAAGGCGGTGTCGATGACCGTATAGCGGCTGCGCATGTAGGGAATCTTCCCGAACGCCTCGCGGAAACGGGTGCGCGAAACGCCGATCTGTTCGGGCTCATAAGGCGCCCCGACGAGTTCCAGGCGGCGGCGCACCTCGTCGAAAGGAATGATCTGCCGGCGGATGCGTTCGCGCAGTTCGGGCCACGCCTTTTTGAGCCGCGTGAGCTGGTCGCGCAGCCCCTCCCTGTCGACATATTTGTCGCGGGTCTCCTTCAGGCCGCGGGCCACGAATTCGGGATCGTCGTTAAAAATGGCCCGGATGTCCCGCTCGGTCTCGTCCCACGATTTCCACGCAGCGACGCACCTCTCGATGTCCAGCTGCTCCACGGGGGCGTCGAGCAGCATTTCGAGAAAGGCCGTCGAGGCCAGCGTGCCGATACCGACCTTGAAGCCGTGCGACACCGAAGCGCCGTTGTATTTCAGGTGCTCCATGTCCCACAGATGGCTGAACTGGTGTTCGGCGCCCGAAGCCGGGCGGCTCGACTGCGTGGCCTGCATGGCGAAACCGCTCAACAGCAGCCCTTCGGCCAGCTGTTCGACCTTCTCCACATTGCCCGCATGCACGCCTGCGGGATCGGACAGAGCCTCTTTCAGCCCGTCCTGCACCAATCCGAAGGCGAAATCGTCCATCGGCTCCGACCCCACGGCGTCGGAAAGCATCCAGTCGGCCCCGGCAGGGATCTTGGCGATCAGGTCGGCGTAGCCCGAAGCCGACATTCTGGCGGGCGCAGCCGCCGAAATCGACGGATCGAGAACCATGCCCAGCGGCGCAGGACAGTCGAAGGTCTGCTTGTTGCCGTCCTTGGTGATCGAGGCTCCGTAGGCCGTGTAACCATCCATCGAAGCCGCCGTGCCGACCACCATGTAACGGCGGCCGTTGTGGTGGGAGCAGAGTTTGGTCAGGTCGTTGATCACGCCCGAACCGACGGCCACGGGAACGGCATCGGTCGCAGCCAGCACACCGTCCAGCTCCTCGACGAACGACCATTCGGCGTAGAGTTTCGGATCGGCGAACACGTGCGGTTCGTCCTGCCCGATCCCCGCATCGGCGAGGATGCGGTGCACCTCGCCGCCGGCGACGCGCCACGTATTGGTGTCGGCGACCACGACGGCGCGGCAGCCGGGAAACAACTCGTTGAACATCTCCGCCGTCCGCGGAAGGGTTCCGACGCCGATCACCAGCGCTTTGGTGTCGGTCGTGCGCTGAAGGGCGCTCTCTACCTTATTCATAGAATATCTGCTTGATTTTACCGTTTCCAATTTTTCACAAACGAAACCCGCAGGAAAGCTCCCGGGTTTCCCAAAACAAAGGCAAATATAGATATTATTTTCCTTTCGACAGCCAAAAGCGACGAAAAAATTTTCCTTTCACAATGCATTTTATTTCTTTTCGGATTAATAAAACGAAAAATTGGATAAAAGAAAATAAAAACATACCTTTGGATTTCGAACCGATACAACTTTCACCATGAAACGACTTACCCTGCTGCTGGGCGCGCTCCTGCTGACGGCCGCCGCCCTCGCCCAAACCGCCGTGCCGCCTACGGTACGCATCGCACACGGACCCTATGTACTGAATGTCACCGAAGACGGCTTCACGGTCGTCTGGGACGCAAAGGCCGACGCCATCGGCTGGGTCGAACTCGCCCCGATGGACGGATCGCACTTCTACTCGGCCGAACGGCCCAGGTATTACGACTCGCATCTCGGACTTTGCCGCGTCGGACGCATGCACCGGGTGCGGATCGAAGGGCTCCAACCCGGCACGACCTACCGCTACCGCATCATGCAGCGGGGAATCGTCCTGAACGAGGGCAACCGGCGCGTCATCCTCGACGACGGGGACGGCAGCGAAGTGTACCGGCGCAAGCCCTACACCATCAGAACCCTCGACCCTGCACAGGAAAAGGTCGATTTCTGGATGGTCAACGACATCCACGCCCGCGACTCCGTTTTCCAGCTGCTGATCAAGGAGGCCCCCGAAGCCCAGCCGGACTTCGTCTGCCTGAACGGCGACCTGGCCAGCCAGACCGAGACCGAGCAGACGCTCTGGGACGCCTGCCTCGGGTCGGCATCGAAGATACTCACGCCCGCGGGCATCCCCCTCGCCGTGACGCGCGGCAACCACGAGAACCGCGGCGCCTATGCACAGCACTGGCTCGACTATTTCCCCACACCGACCGGCGAAACCTACTACACGTTTCGCCGCGGCCCGGCCTTCTTCATCGTGCTCGACGGCTGTGAAGACAAGCCCGACAACGATCCCCGCTATTACGGCATGGGCGACTGGAACGAATACCGCCGGCAGCAGGCGGAATGGCTGAAAGGCGTCGTCAACAGCGACGAATTCCGGGCGGCCCCCGTGCGCATCGTGCTGATGCACATGATCCCGGGCAAGGAGGACAGCTGGTACGGCGAGCAGCAGATCCGCAGGCTGTTCATACCCGAACTCGCCGGCAAAGGCATCGACCTGATGCTCTGCGGCCACTACCACCGCTACCACTGGATCGACGACGGCAGCCGCGGGGTCGACTTCCCGATCCTCGTCAACTCGAACAACGACTGCCTCCGCGTGTCGGCCGACGCGAAGGGCATCGACCTGAAGGTGGTCAACACCGCGGGCGCCGTGATCAAACAACACCGCATCGACAAAAAGAACAAATAACGACATGGAAAACAAACCCTTTCACAAGTACCGCTCCGTCTGGGAGCACGCCGAACTGATGGAACGCCTGCGCCGCATCCGCCACGTGGCGCTCGACATGGACGGCACGATCTACATGGGGATGTCGCTGTTCCCCTACACGCAGGCCTTCCTGCACGGACTCAAGGAACAGGGGATCGGCTACTCGTTCCTGACGAACAACCCGTCGAAAAGCATCGCGGACTACCTCCATAAACTCGACACGCTGGGCATCAGGGCTTCGCGCGACGAGATGTACACCACGGCGCTGGCCACGATCGACTACATCAAGACCCATCACCCTGCGGCCAAGCGGCTGTTCCTGCTCGGCACGCCGTCGATGATCTCGGAATTCGAGGCTGCGGGCTTCGAGTCGTGCGCCGACTCGGCCGACGACGTGCCCGACGTGATCGTGGCGGCGTTCGACATGACGCTCCGCTACGAACGGCTCTGCCGCGCGGCCTGGTGGATCAAACAAGGAGTGCCTTATATCGCCACCAACCCCGACCGGGTGTGCCCCACCGATCAGCCGACCGTATTGGTCGACTGCGGCTCGATCTGCGCCTGCCTCGAACACGCCACGGGACGCCGCCCCGACATCACGTTGGGCAAGCCCGACCCGAACATGCTTTCGGGCATCCTCTCGCGCCACGGGTTGCAGCCCTACGAGATCGCCATGGTCGGCGACCGCATCTACACCGACGTCCAGATGGCCCACAACGCCGGGGCGATGGGCGTGCTGGTGCTCTCGGGCGAAACGACGCTCGACGTGGCCGACAAGGCCGACCCGCAGCCCCATATCACGGCCGACAGCATCGAAGTGCTGGGCGAACTAATCCGCGAAGCGCACGAATAACAACAGCCGGAACTCCACGACCGGACGTCCCGCCTCCGATCCGCCGCCCGGAGAGGGGCAAACAGAAACGCCTGATAAGCTACGACAATAGCGCTATCGGAAAATACCGAATAATCATCGGTGTGGGTTTATAAAGATGTAACGACTTGATTTATCGAGTCGTTACATCTTTGTACAGGAGAATAGGTAACGAAAAGACAACGGCTTATTTTCAGCGACTTGCGCTCAAATACCGCATTTCAAATAACCTCTCGCAAGATATGAAAAATTCTCAAAATAGGCAAATTGTCGAAAACGATAAAGGTATAACAAATTTCTTTTTTGTATTCTATAAAATTATATTCTCCAGAATTGGAAACAGCCCTTAAGTGAGGGCTGCCGATTATCATTGTTGGCTTCTTTCAATGAGATATCCTCTCAATAAGTCCAAAAAACGAGTCAACCGCAGTTTTCGGTTCAGTATTGCATGCTTACACTGATTGGGATTGTTTATCCGAACATTGAACATCCACGAGAAACTTTCTACGAACATATCCAAAGAAGCCTGTGAACCATCGAGACATCGTCCGACTCCGAGTCCCTGCATCGAAGTTACTATTTCCATAAGATCTGTGGGCGTAAATTGTTCTGCCAAATAAATCGGAGACTTCGGCAATGCGACTTTCTTACTACAGTCCATGACCGCAGGATGGCTTACTTTCAACCAGACCATTTTTATTTCGAAATTTGTCAATGCAATGGCTGCCCGAAGTAACGATTCCATTTCCGGAGCCACTTTTACCGGTTCTTCTTGGATTGCTATCAACTTTATTTTTAACTTTGCCATCATATGAAGTGTATCCGCAGGAGATAATTTTCCGGGTCGGAACAACCGCTGAATACAGTTGATATAACGTTCGTATGCTGTTTGTGCTTGTTCGTATTCCGAAGCAAAGAGAGAACGTACTTGCGAAAGACGCAGAAAACGGATAAAACTATTCTTTTCAAAAGATCGGGTATTTCGTAACATGGCTATCTGTTTTTTGAATTTCAATATAATTTGTTTATTACATTACTTTGCAAATCCGTAGGAGGTCCTCGGATCTTTTGATATTCGGAAACGACAAGCCCCGGAACTTCAAGAAGTCCCAGGGCTTGCAGATAGGATAATGCTCCATTTCCTGATATTATTTCATATAGGATTGTATCTGATGCTCTAAGTTCGGTTGTAAGTCATAGTTTCAATAGTTAGCCTTTATCTTTTTTCCGGTTTAATAGCGGGAGCAGAAATGATATTACTGACGCCGCAATCCAGAATAGTGCCACGGGCCCGAAATCGTAGTGCTTCGCGCCGTCGGCGGCTACGGTGATGTGCCTGTCGATAAGCCATCCCGATGCTACGTCCTGAATGCCCGCCGCGATGTAGCTTGCTATTCCCACGACCCCCAGCGCGGCACCCGTGGCCTTGCGGGGTACGATATCCACGGCCATCAGTCCTCCGAGGAAGCAGATCAGCACGCCGATTGCTATTCCGAAGAGCACCATCGAGAGGACGTTCACCCACATGGCATTTCCTCCGTACAGGAACAGTGCCAGCGCCAGGGAGTTCAGTATGCCGAACAGCAGGGCGGGAATCTTTCGGTCTCCCTTGAAGAGCTTGTCCGAGAACCACCCGAGAGCACGGTTCCGAGTATTCCCAGCAGTGCGTTTATCGAGACTACGGAAATCGCCTCTACATCCGAGAATCCCTTGGCCTCTTGCAGGAACAGCACTCCCCAGCCGTTTATGGCATAGCGGGATATGTACATGAACGCGCTTGCCGCCGCCAGCACCCATACCGCCGGGGTGCGGAGCACTTGCTTCTGAATCTCCGACGGACTTCTCCGCTCCGGGCACGGGTTTCTCGTGGGCCAGCGCCTCTACGGGCGGGAGTCCTTTGGACTCGGGCGTGTCGTGGAGCCAGCAGAGTACCAGCACCACGCCTATTGCCCCTGCCACGGCCGATCCGAAGAACCCGGCCTGCCAACCTGCGAAGGTCACGATGGAGCCCACGAAGAGGAATGAGAAGAACTCCCCGAGGTTGTGGCTTGCGGAGAAGAATCCGTAGTAGGTTCCCCGCGCTCCTTGAGGGGATACCAGCGCGAGAGGGATATGATGGCCGGGAGGCGCTCCCATGGACTGCGCCCACCCGTTCAGACCCCACATCACGGCGAATGCAACGAATATCACGGCCGTCGGAACTACGGAATGTGCGAGCCCCATGAGTCCCATCAGGGCGTTTGCCGCAGCCGAGACGATGAGTCCCGTGGCCATGAAGCGCTTGATGTTGCAGTAGTCGGCGATGAATCCGTTTACGAACTTCCGACGGCATAGGCGAAGAGCAGTGCCGATCCGATGACTCCCAGCTGCGATGCGTCCGAGGGATCCGCTGTCGAGAATGGGCTTCTTCATGACGTTGAGACTCGTGCGGCAGACGTAGTAGAGGCTGTATCCGAGCGTCGCGGCGACGAACGCTTGCAGGCGCAGACGTCGGTAGTACTTCGTCGCGCGATGCTTCGTCCTGCTCCCGGGCAGGAGCCGCAGGACTGATGCGGTAGAATTCCGTAATGCGGCTCATGGGGTCAGTCGTGCAGTCCGCGTGCGCGGAGGTAGGAGATCAGCAGTTCGGGACGGTCGGTCTGGATCATGGTGGCGCCCATATCGACGAGTTTGCCGTACACCTCGGCCGGGTCGCCCTCTACCGCGGCATCGTCGCAAAGCCCGCCGTTCAGGGAGGGCCACAGGGAGTTCACCCACAGTTTCGAGCCGCCGGCGATGACTTCGCGCATGCAGGTCTCGACCTCGGGCGTGTATTCCGACCAGCAGATTTCGTAAGCCAGCAATGGATATTTCAGTCGTTCATAGCTTTCGAGAATTTTTCGGTACGATTTCTTCCCGAAGTTTACAATGGGCATAAAAAGACAATTGTCGTCATATTTCGAGAAAGTCGCGGCGGCACGGTCGGCGGTGACATTGCTTTTGATGAGCACCTGTTCCAGCATGCCGTATTTTTCAAGCAACGGATGTATCAACCCGTAATATTGAAATCCTTTGTCGATATTGACGACAATTTTGTCTTTGCATAATATGAGCACCTCTTCGAGCGTGGGTACTTTCCAATGTGTGACCGCATTCTGCCCCGCACGCAAATTCACCCGCCGAATGGAATCATAAGTAATTTCCGCAATAAGTCCCCTGCCCGAAGTCGTCCGGTCGATGGTGCGGTCGTGACAGAGTACCAGCACGCTGTCCGAGGTCAGCGCCAAATCTATTTCTACAATGTCGACTCCCATTTCGATAGCGCTGCGGATGGCAGGGAGTGAATTTTCAGGATAGTTGCGCCAGTCGCCCCGATGGGAGGCGACCAGCACCTTTTTCGAGGCGGGGTCGTGAATCTCTGAAACAACCCGTTCGGCACGGGTGCCGGAAACGGATTCGGAACTCGCACAAGCACCAAACAGGAAAAGGGATGCAAGAAAAATCAATAATCTTATCATCATATTCGGGTTAGTTGTTTTTTACTGTTTCGTATTGTTCGTAATCGGTCGGAAGCACCCAGTTCGACTGTTCCCACGGAATGATCTCCCCACTGACGGTCCGTTCGTAAACGCTGTCCTTTCCCGGCTTGTCGTAGGGATAGCGATCGAATACGTCGCCGTCGCCCGTCATCCGCGGATCGCCCTGCTCGCGCAGCGTCCGGAAAAGCTCGGCCCGCAGTGAATCTGCCAGAATCCGGCATGAAACGTCCCCGATCCGGTTGGCGAGGCATTCGCGGTCCGTTTCGACATGGTACAACTCCTCCGCCGGACGCTGTCCCATCGACAGGTCATAATAACGACGATCCTGCCCGCTGCGCCGCAATTGCAGAATGGCTGTTTTCGTCGGGGAACTGTCGATGTCGCGGTAGCCCGTTTCCGGATTGCCTCCGGGCAGCAACCACGGTTTGAGGTTGCACAGGTAGAGCCAACCGTCGCGCACGATGCCCCGGATCGGATAACCCTGATCCCCGGGCCGTCCGTTGTCGTGCCGCTCGCGTCCCAGCAACGCCCGTTCGCGCAACGCGGCACAGGGGTCCGCCTCATTCCGCAACAGCGGCACGAGGCTCCCGCCCGGAAGCGGCGCCATCCCGGCCGCCGAAGGGTCCGTTCCGGCAATCTCCAGAATGGTCGGTGCGATGTCCACGAACGAGACGTAAACCGCCTCCCGGCGTCCGGGACTATTCACTCCTTGCGGCCACATCATGGCCAAAGGCATGTGATGAGCATACTCGTACTGCGTCCCTTTGGCACGCGGGAACGGCATTCCGTTATCCGACGTGACAATGACAAGCGTGTTGTCCAACTCCCCGAGTTCTTCCAGCCGGGCCAGCATCAGCCCCAACTGCCGGTCATAATGTTCGATCTCGAACCCGTAGTCCAGCATGTCGTTACGCACCGTCTCGTTGTCGGGCCAGAAAGCCGGAACACGATCGATCTCTCCGGTCGTCCGTCCGCCTTTGGCCGCTCCGCTGCCGTATTCATAGCGGCGGTGCGGCTCGCGACAGCCGAACCAGAAGAACCACGGCCGCGACGCATCCTCACGCGAGGAGAGGAAGTCGGAAAAATTCGCCGCATAGTCCGTGGCGAGCATCTCGGATGTCGGAGGCGTCAGTTTCCGATTCTGCCACGCTTCACCCGTCAACTGCCGTCTACGGCCGTTCTTCATGCCGGGATTGCCCGGAGCCCAGCCCTTGCCGGTAAAGGCCACGTCGTACCCAGCCTCTTCGAGCGCCTCGGTGAAGACCCCGGCATCCTCGGGAAAATGACAGATGTGATTACCCGCCTCGCCCAACTGCCACGAGTAGCGTCCCGTGAGCAGCGACGCACGCGAAGGCGCCGATTTCGCATTCGGAGTGTAACAATTCTCGAACAGCACACCCCGTGCGGCCACACTGTCGAAAACCGGCGTCGAGACCCATTGGCAGCCATAAGCCCCGAAATGAAGCCATGCGGCATCGTCGGCGATGCAGAACAGAATATTCGGACGGCGCATCGTATTATCCTGCCCGTGAACAGGGACCAATCCGCCCAATGCGGCGGCTCCCCAAAATACAAAATCACATCTCATAGATCACACATTGTCTATTGTAAAATCCCCGGCGGCCCGGAACGCAGGAGAGGGGTTACCAACTTACACTGGCAGTATAACGGTTGCCGAACCGGTCGGTTGTCTCGATCGTCGCCGAAGTGGCACCTTCCGACGGTTCGATACTGAACATATGGGGTGTCGTGGTGTATGCCAATACCGTATACTGATCCTTATACTGCTCGTAGAGTGAATTGGCGTAACCGTCGTGGGTCTTGTCCTTGCTCATCGCCACCTTCGTTTTACCGCTATCCGAATAGTAAACGGGCCCCCAGTGGGCGTCGTAGTTCCAGACGTTGACATAAACTTTCCCGGAAGTGTACCAGCCCTGCTCGTTAGGCGCATAAGCACGGAGCTGCCAGTCGGCAGGTAGGTTTTCCAGCTTTTTGCCCTCCTCATAACCGCAGGCCTTGAATTTCCACGTGATGTTCTCGCCGTCGACATCGATCACCAGATAACCCCGCGGGCCGCCGTCGGACGTAACGGACGCATTGAGTCCCAACATACCGGTCGAACGTCCCAGGATATGCGACTCGACATTGGGGTATTTCGGACTGGTCTCCTCGGCGGCATAGGCATAGTTATAATAATCGTGGTTGTGCCCCGCCCATGAATGCACGAATTTGTAGGCGGAGAACAATCCCGTATAGACGGATGCATTCAGGTCCGACACCGACGGATCGTAACCGATCTTCTTGTAAAACGAGGTGTGTCCGCAAACCATGAGGATCTTGTTTTTGTCGACATGCGACAGATGACCGCACAGCCATTCGACAGCCTCTTCGGAAAGCCCGTTCTTGTAGGCGCCCGTGGCGCTGGCCGTGAGTGCGGAATTATCCGCCATTTCGATATTGTCGAGGAAAATGTAGTGAACTTGTCCCAGATCGACGGCATAATTCGTCGGCCCGAGGTATTTTTCATATTCCGCCACGGCCAAATCGTCGCTCGCAGCATTCTGAATGTGGTCATGGTTGCCGATCACATGAAACACCGGGAACGAAAAATCCTTGAGGCCCTCGCAATAGTCTTCCCACAAACTCATGTTGTTGTGCACCATGTCGCCCAGGCAAATGCTGTATACCGGACGGTCGGTGATCGTCGCGGCGAGCTCCTTCATGTCTTTGCACATATCCTCGTAAATGTCAATCGAATGGAACATGTATTTGTCCGTTCCCGCGGTCTTGGCGCGGATCTGCGGATCGGCCGTCATCAAAATCGTATACCGATCGCCCGAGCCGGCGCGCTTCATCAACGTAAAATCGGCCTTGAATTGCTTCTCGTTTTCGGGAATCCGCTGCCAGAACTGGGGAATTCCGTTCTTCGACGGAACTTCATAACCGGCCGGAATCGTGACGAACACGAACCGACGAAGCTTCAGGTCGCTGAACAACTGCCAATTGCCTTTCGCATCGGTTTCAGTAGTCTGCATGCCGTCACTGACAAGTACGCCCGCTATCGGTTTGCCGTAGTTGTCCTGAACCGTACCATAGAGCGCGGCCTCGCTGTTAAATTCTCCCTCGGACGAATTTCCGTCCAAATTGATTTTTGTGGCGAAGTCGTCCGCACAACCGCACAGACATAACGCCCCGATAATGAATAGAAAAATAAAAATACGCTTGTTCATTGGTTTCAATTTTAAATGGATAAAAACGGCCCCGAAAGATCACCCTCCAGGGCCGTTTTACAAACATGAATGAAGGGTTAGTCCGCCAGAACCGGGTAGGTGCCCGAACTCTTCCAACGGCGGAGTACCACGCCTTCGGGTTTCTGGCTGAACGTCGCACTGTTGAAAATATCCACGCCGGCATTCAACGCCTCGACGAAGCTGCCGTACTCCGTGTTATTCGAGGGTACGCTCACGCTGCCCGACATCATCTCTCCGAGCGAGAGGGCTCTGGAAGTCTGCGTCGGCCATACCGAAGGAACATTGCTGCCGGTGTTTTTCGCTCTTCCCACAGCGACGCCGACCGCTGAATTGCCGTAGATGTTCTGCAGGTTGCTCTTCTTGACGTATCCGACAGCTCCGCCGTACATGCCCCCGGAGACAACGGTCGCCGTTGTCGTATAGCAGTTGACGGCAAACGAGTCACTGCCACCGTAACCGATGATGCCGCCGGTATTGGGCCCCGATGAAACGAGCGACTCCATCCAGCTGTAACAGTTGATGACGAAGGCTTTTGCATTGGTGTTGCCGCCCGTGATGCCGCCGGCATTCTCGCCCGATGACGAGATGTTGCCGCCCAACACTGCGCAGTTGACGATAACCGAGTTGTTTTCGCCCGCAATGCCGCCGACACGCTTCACACCCGTGAGCGTGCCTTTCACGAAGTATACGCCGTCGAGCGTTCCGTTGTTGCGCCCGGTCATGCCGCCGATCCGGTTGCCGTTCGAGGTGAGGGTAGCTTCGATTTTGAGATCCTTGACCGTACCCGAATTAATGCGGATGACGCCGAAGATGGCAGCATCCGCGTCGATGTCGGCCTCCGCAACCGTGCGGGTCGCCGTAATGCCCTTCAGCGAGTTGCCGTTGCCGGTGAGCTGACCGGAGAAGCTGTCCCATGCGATGAAGTTCTTACCGCTGAAATCGATATCGTTCGTCACCAGATAGTAGTCCCCGGCTTTATAATCGCCCGGCTGGGTGCCGTTGATCGACTGCGCGATCTCGTTCCATCGGTCGGCGGTGGCAATCTGCCACGGGTCGCTCTCGCTGCCGGAGCCGATGCCCTCGTCGCCTGCTACGAAGATTTTCTTCGAAACCTCGCTGCTTGCACCCCGGTCATCAGTCACCTGAAGCGTCACATCGAACGTGCCGCCCTTCGTGAAGGTATATTTGACCGAAGCTTCGGTAGAGGTCGTATTATCGGGAAGGGTCCACCGGCGGGCGACGATCTCGCCATCGGAATCGACCGATGTGTCGGTAAAGGTTACTTCGGTATCCACAACCACCGTTTCCGGAGTATACGTGAAGGATGCCGAGGGCGCCAGATTGGCGGCCTTGACGACAATGGTCCGTTTGGTCGAGCTGCTGTTGCCGTCGGCGCCGTAGACCGTCAGCGTAACGACATATTCGCCGGCCTCCTTGTACATGACAGGGTCCGGAGCAGCCTCTTCCGACCAGTTTCCCAGTCCGGCGAATCCGAAATGCCAGAAATAGCCGCTGATCTCCGTGCCTTTGGCCGTTGAATTGTCGGTAAACTGTACGGCATCGACGCCGGCGATAATCTCTGCGCCGTCATCGAACGTGAAATCGGGGGTAAGGACCGAATCGAAAATCGGCCCCACCTCTTTGTCGTCGGAACATGCGGTTATCAAAACCAAACATGCGACGCATAGCAACGATATGATTCTTTTCATGGTTTCAGTCTGTTAAAATTTTTCAAATGTCTAACGGGTTGCCTCTCTACGACGGATACCCGTGCAACCGAGCAGGAATGCCTGAAGAATTAACGAGAATCTTTTCATGTCCCGAACCGTTTAATTGCTTCCGTATCCCGGATTCTGATAAAGGCCTTCGGGATTGAGAATCAGTTCGTTGTAGGGAATAGGCAGTAACAAGTCTTTCAACGAAAAATTGGAATTGATCGCGCTGAAGTGCTCCAGCATCTCCATACGATCGTACATACGCAGCAAATCCTGCCAGCGGAGCCCCTCCTGCATGAATTCGTGCAGGCGTTCATCGTAGATGCCCTGACGCAGGTCGCTCCCCGACCAATCGCCCAGCCCGGCACGCTCACGCACCTTGTTCAGCCAGATTTTCGCCAATGTTTCCTCTTTCGACCAATAATAGGCTTCAGCCAGCATCAGCGCCACATCGGCATAACGCAGCACAATCCAGTTGTTGCCTCCATACCCGTTGGCGCCGCATTCCAGATCGGCATACTTCATGGTGTGATAGTAAGTCTGCCCCGCCTTGTTCGTTGCCCGCAGGAAAGAGCGGCGGACATCGCCCGGCTCGAATGAATCATAGACAGCCTGTATCGTGACGTTCTGCATCTCGCCTTTTCTCTGCGAGGTGACGCCCGCTCCCTCAGGACCGTACATATAATTCCACACCGATCCCAGGTCGGCGTTCCCCTGAATATAGTTGACCTGGAAAATATTTTCCGCACACGACTTCTGCGTAGAGAGGTCCCAGACGGAGGAATAGGAAACCGACGAGAGTTCGCCGAACTTGCGCAGATCCCAGGCAGCAGTCAGTTTCCCGATCGCCTGTCCGAGCAATTCGGATTTCGAGCCGATGAAATCTTCATCGCAAGCCTGCTGCAACAAGGCTTTGCCCCAAAGTGCCCATGCGGCAGCCTTACTGACCTTGCCGCATGCCGAGGCAGGTTGCACATCAAGCAGGGGGCTTTCGGTCACATATTTCAGGTCGTCGAAAATGGCCTGGTAGATTTCGGCCTTCGGGCGGCGGTAATTGTTGGCCCGAACCTCTTCCGTACTCTCCAGAACCTTGAGCACCAATGGCACGTCACCCCACTCGGTTACCAGCCAGTAGTAAGACAAAGCGCGCAGGAACCGGGCTTCGGCTTCATACGTATCGCGGGCCGAAGGAGTAGCATAACTGACATCCCCCAGATGAGCGAAGAGCGTATTGGCGCGCGAAATGATCTTGTACAACTGCGAATAACGGTTGTAAACATAGACATTCTCCTCGGTAAGCGTATAATTGTAGAACTGATAGGGAATGCCGCTGTTGGCGCCGCTGTTGGTTACGACGGTCGCATTGGCGCGCACATCGGTAAAATAGTGATAGTTATCGGCAACATAACTTTGCGTCAGCGAGGTGTAGACGCCGTTAAGCGATGCGACAATGTCCTCTTCGGAAGTATAGTAATTGCCGACTGTCACTGAATTGGGATTATATTCGTCGAGAAAATCGCACGCAGTCAGCATAGCCGACGCTGCAAGAAGAATAAACAGATGACTGATTCTCATAACAGAACGGATTAAAACGTTAAATTTAAACCTACCGAGTAGATACGCGACAGCGGATAGCAACCCCAGTCGAATCCGGGCATCAGGTTGCTGCTCTTGTACGAAACCTCGGGGTTGTAACCGCGGTAGTCGGTAATAGTGAAGAGGTTGTCGCCGCTGACATATACCCGGCACGATTCGACCCCGATCTTCCGGAGCAGACGTTTGGGCAACGTATAGCCTAACGTAATGTTCGAGCAGCGGAAATAAGAGGCGTCCTCCACATAGTACGAAGAGAGTTTGAGAGATTGGTTCGTCACCGAGATCCGCGTGGCGATGGGTACGTTGTTGCGCCCCGGATTCGTATCCGACACATAACGGTCGGCGGCAATCGCATACTGGTTCGACGATCCTTCCACGTTGAACAGATAGTAATCCTGGAAATTGATCACCTCACCGCCGTACGAGTAAGTGAAGCTCGCTCCCAGATCGAAGCCTTTCCACGAGAGGCTGGTCGAGAAGCCGCCCGTAAAGTCGGGATAAGCGTTCCCCAAAATCGTTTTGTCGTTCGTGTCGATGACGCCGTCGCCGCTCACGTCTTTCCAGATCGTATTGCCGTAGGACAGATCGTCGAGCGCATAGCTGGGTACGGCAGGCCCTTGCAGCGTGTAGCCGGCAGGGAACTTGCTGCCGTTGGCCAGATAAACCTCCCGGTCCTTCAGCGCGTTCTTGTAATCGAGTTCCGACATGATGCCGACGGCCTTGTAGCCGTAGAACGACCCAATGGGATAGCCTTCTTTGGTAATATGCGATTGCACGGAACGCTCCGATGTGGAGAGAATGTCGTCCAGTCCGCCCAAACTAACCACTTTGTTACGGTTGATCGAAATATTCGTGCTGACATTCCACTTTACCTTGCCGGTCAGCAATCGGGCGTCGACCTGCAGGTCGAAACCACGGTTGCGGATCTTCGCATCGGTCATGTTGGTCGTTGAAGAGGTGAACCCGGAAATCGCGGAGATCGGTGCGTTATAGAGGATGTCGGTCGAGATGGAGTTGTAATAGTTGGCAATCACATTCAACCGGCTGTTGAAAAATCCCAGGTCCAGACCTATGTTGGTCTGCGTCGTCGTTTCCCATCCGAGTTCCGAATCGGCAAACCCGCCGAGACGGGAAGTGGATACGGCCGTCGTGCCGAAAGCATAACTTCCGGTCGAGATACCTGCAATGCTGGAATAATTGCCGATGTCGTTGTTGCCGCTCTTACCCCAGCTGGCACGGATACGGACCGTAGCAATGTTTTCGAGCGCATCTTTCAGAAACGGTTCGTTCGAGATCGTCCAGCCTGCCGATACCGACGGGAAATATCCCCAGCGGTTATTGACGCCGAAACGCGACGAACCGTCGGTGCGGAACGTTCCGGTCACGGTGTAACGGTCGTCGAACGAATAGTTCAGACGCGCCAGATAGGACATCATCGACCAAGCCGCTTTGCGGGTTTCATAAAGCGATACGTCCGAATCTTTCGGGCCGTGGGCTGTCACCTCGTGGATGCGGTCGTCGGCGAATCCCGTAGCCTGGACACCGAGTCGGTCGTAGGTCTTGCGCTGAAGCGTATAGCCGATGAGCGCATCGACGTGATGGCGTCCGAGCTGTTTCTTGTAGCTTGCCGTGAACTCCCCGAGCCGGTCGATATCGTAGGTCGAGCTCGAGCGGGCGATATTGTAGGAGGCCAGTTCGGGCCCATAGGCGGGCGTGCTGTTTCGGCCTATGCTCATCGGCCGGTAGTAGAAATAGCGGTAGTTGTACCACTGCTGTCCCAGTCGCGCCGAGATCTTCAGATCGGGCAATGGTTCATAGACCAGGTTGAAGTTCAGGTTGTGGCGCGAAGTCTTCTCCGAAATATCCAGTTCGTTGGCGATGACGAGCGGATTTTCGGGGAAATTGATGCCCCAGTCCGTCACCATCCGGATCATGGCGCTACGAGCGTAATCGCCGTTCTCCTCATAGGCCGGCAGGTTGGGCAGATACATGAGCATACTTTGAATAACACCGTCATTGATCATACGCCCTTCCGCCTGTACCACTTTGTTTTTGACGTCGTACATCGAATAGCTCAGGCTGGCCGAAAAGTGCTTGGTGATCTGTGCATCGAGATTCAGACGGGCATTAATGCGATTGTGATTCGAGGGGGCGATAATACCATCCTGATCCATGTAGCCGACGCTGGCCATGTAGCGAATAGCCTTGGAACCTCCCGTCACCGAAATGTTGTGGCGCATCATTCCGGCGTTGCCGAACACCTCGTCCTGCCAGTCGGTATTGTACTGCTGTTCGACAGGCGTCCGGGTCGTAAAATCGTAGAACATGGGGTGGATACCGACATCGGCGAGCGAAAATCCCTTGGCCGAACGAATCGTATTGTCGTCGTTGGGACTCCACGCAATGCCGGCGGCCGTCGCTTTCCGGCGATAGGAATCGTTGCGCGAAGCAATGTACAGGTCCCGGAATTGGTTCGCATCCAACAGATCGACCTTACGTTCGAGCTGCTGAATACCATAAGAGAAATCATAGCTGATCTTGGCGCGCTCGCCCTCTTTGCCGCGTTTGGTTGTAATCAGCACGACGCCCGAAGCGCCGCGCGAACCGTAGATTGCAGCCGAGGCGGCATCTTTCAGAATGTCGATGCTCTCGATATCGCCCGGATTGATGTAAACATCCTCCGAGGCAGGATAACCGTCGACAACATACAGCGGATCGCTGCCAGCCGAGAGCGAGTTGACACCCCGCACACGTATCTGCACGCCCTCACCCGGCGCGCCGTCGGCCTGCCGGACCTCCACGCCGGCGACCTTGCCGGCAAGCGCCTGCGCCATGGTGGGCGTCGTTGTCGTCAGTTCGCTGGCTTTGACACTCGCTATCGAGCCCGTAAAGTCGCTTTTGCGCATGGGCGTATAGCCGACAACGAGCACATCCGAGATTTGTTGGCTATCCTCTTTGAGCGTAATGTCGAAGCGAGTGGCGCTGCCGACCCGAACATCCGCCGGGGCATACCCCAAATAGTTGATTTCCAGAACGGCCTGCGAAGCGGGGGGGGGTACCTGGAGCGAAAACCGGCCCTCTGAGTCCGTGCTGATCCCGATCGTCGTACCTTTCACGACTACGGCTGCTCCGACAACCGGGTTGCCGGCCGCATCGCGTACGACACCGGAAATCACAGCAGGCTTCTTCGCCTCGGCTTCAGAGCGTCCGTTCTTCAGTACAATGTTCGAGCCCTGGACCGTATAGGATACATTTGTTCCCCGGAGCATGGCGTCAAGCGCCTCCTGCAGCGGACGATTCACGACCTGTACCGTAACAATACGTTTCACATCCACGTTCTCGGCGCTTCCGAAAAGATATTTCGTCTGACGCTCAATCTCATTCATAACCTGCTCCATACGAACCTTTTCCATACGAATAGTCACACGAACGTCTTGCGCGTGAATGTCGGTTACGGGATATGCGATGGGCAGAACGAATAAAAGAATTAACAAACTAATTCGCTGAATAATCTTTTTATTCATACTTTTGTTGAATTAAAGTTCAATTTTGAGAAAAGGTTGATCATTTTCCGATTGGACTCCGGCCTGCAGGTGTTTGCCCGCCTGCAGGTTTTTTCACGTCCGACCGGAAAGGCAATGGTGGATCGTTCGGTCATTTCTTCATAGGCAATTTTCGTTTGGGGGTGGTATTAAACTTTATGAAACCATCACTGGATGATAATTCTGTTCCGGTCGTGATCGTATTCGTAGGTAAAATCAGAGGCGAGCTGCAACACGCGTAAAGCATGTTCGATTCCCTCTGAAATGCGGATTTTGAGGCGTCCATAGGCCACTTTCGGAAGCGTAGCGCATCGGATTTCAATCTCGACGTCATAATATTTCCTGAGTTTCTCAACGACCTCATCGAACGAGTCGTTCCGGAACGACAGAATACCCTCTGTCCATAGATACTCGTCGCAATTCTCAAGTTCGTCCACATACAAGTAGCCGTTTTCGAGCCGGACGACCGTATTGGGTTCCATGACGACCTGCTCGCTGGTCCGATGGTTGCGGACGGACACACGGCCTTCGAACAATGCCGTCGAGAACCGGCCTTTCGCCTCGTCGGCAATCACATTGAAATCGGTTCCCAACACCCGGACATCGTAGGCGAAGGTCTCCACAATGAAAGGCTGTTTTTCGTTGTGGCTGACATCGAACCGGGCTTCACCGACGAGTTTGACCCGGCGTTCCTTGCCACTGAAAATCGAAGGGTAGATGAGCCGGCTTCCGGAATTCAGATCGACCTCCGAACCGTCGTTGAGTGAAATCCGGACATGCTGGCCCGCCGGAGCCTCGATGACGGTCTGCTGTTGGGCCCAGCCGTTCAGCCGGAAGGCAAAGAATGCATAGCTGCCTGCAAATCCGACCAACAAGGCGGCGGCAATGCCGGCAGCATACCGACGGAAAGAAGTGGCCCATGCAGAGCGTCGTGTCGGCAGCTTAGCTTCGGATTCGTCGCATAAAATGCTTACAAGGTACATCGAATGCACGTCGTTCAGCCGTTGCTGATGCTCTTCGGGATTCTCATCCAGCCAGGCGGCAATTCGATCATTCTCTTTGACTGTCGTTTCTCCGGCACAGAACCGAAACAACTGGGCGTTTGTAATTTCTTCTTTCATCTTTTATGGGCTCTATCTGATAATAAAGATGCATAACTGCTCCTCTTTCCCCCATGAACAAACAACAAATCACGAAAATATTTTTTTCAATATGTTCAATTCATTGAAACGGTGTGAATTAAGCACATGCTCCGGCTTCTCTGATCCGCGCTTTCCGGAACCGCTTCGCATTCCGTCCGTACGGGCGTAATTTTATTTTCAGAATTTCTTCCGGGAAAATATTATATCTTTGTGTATAGAATACTCTCTATGGACACAGCTTCGTCGTTCTCACAGCAACTTTTCGAGCAGCTATTCCGTCAATACAAGCGGAAATACCTGCTCATAGCCAACAGCTATGTGCGGGATTCCAAAACGGCAGAAGATATCGTGCACGACAGTTTCATGGCCGTATGGGAACATCGCGACAACATTAACGGGGCGAACATCGAAGCCTATCTGTATAAAGTCATCCGGAACAATTGCCTGATGTATCGCCGGAATCAGCAAATAGGACAGGCCGTATACGAACAGATCAAACTCAAAGAGCGCAGCGCAATGGATTACTATACCCGAGCTATCGAGAGTTGCGACCCGGACATCCTGTTCCGGAACGAAATTCTCGAAATATGCCGGGCCCAACTCGAACAAATGCCGGAACTGACGCAGCAGATATTCAAGGCCCGGCGGCTGGAGGGAAAGAGTTACAAGGAGATTGCCGAACAATTTGGCATTCCGCAGAAAAAGGTCGACAAACAACTTCAACAGGCAGTTACCAAGTTGCGTCGCGCATTGAAAGACTTTTTCTCGATTATCTTTATCTAATAGAAAGAATCCGCCTCCGAAGTGAAATTAGGGTCACAATAAACAGTTCTGTACTTGGCTCTGAAAATGAAATCATACTCGAATGAAACTCTCCATGTAGGCATTGACATCCATGCGCCCGTATCGGTCGAACGGTTCCAACATCTTCTGCCAGAAGAGCACCTCGGCTTCATCCTTATCCACTTTGTCCCGTCCTGAAAAAGGTTTACAGTGATTGATAATTAAAGATAAACATTTTGGTTCAAAAAATATTGTCCTGATATAAGTTTACATATGCCTTCCGAACAACCGTCTTTCGGCCCCAATGATGTTTGAGTTTCCCGGTTCTAAGTTCCGCTTCCAAGGGCGTAAGCCAATCGCAGCTGGCATGAGGTCTGAGTGAATTGTAAAGGATAACGATCTCATCGATGCGTTCTTTTGCTGCCTGAAAACTTTCAAAACATTCCTCGTCGATCCATTCGCTCTTCAGAATACCGTTCACCCGTTCGGCAACGGCATTCTCATACGGATCGCCCTTTTCAGTCATGCTGATGCGAATCCCATTATCGGTCAGTAATTTCACATATTCTTTCGAACAATATTGGCATCCTCTGTCCGAATGATGGATTAACCCTTGCCGTTTTGCTGCGGAGTCTGGTCTATGGCCATCCTCAGTGCACGGAGCGCTCCGTCCCGTTCCAATGTCGTATTCAGATTATAGCCTACGATCCGTTTGGAATAGGCATCCGTTATCAAAGCCAGATATGCAAATCCTTCTTTCAAAGAAATGTACGTAATATCTCCGACCCATAAACGATGCGGCCGCTCGAGGTCGAAACCCCGGATCAGATTCGGATATTTACGCATCCAGTGCCGCGAGCAGGTCGTAACGCTGTATTTCTTCCGACGTTTGACCAGAAGATTGTTTTCCGAAAGCAGCGTAAATAACCGATCCCGACTGACCGGAAATCCGTCTTGTTGCAGCAAATGCCACAGTTTACGACCGCCGAGCCTGGGCATCAGTTTCCGGTAGTAACCCACCCGCTCCAAAAAGAAGGGTGTCGGACAAAGATCCTTCCCTATTACGCCGTAAATGTTTATAATAGGCCTGACGGGTATAGCCGAACAACCCGCACAGAAACGATAGGCTCATTGCTGTGTGTCTTTCTTTGAGACGCTGGACTGTCCGGCTGCGGATTTTTTTAGCAGGTCGATACCGTATTCTTCTTGGAGGATATCTCCCATGATCTCATAGCCTTCCAGACGTAATAAAGCCTCTTCCAAGCGCCGCCGAAGGGCTTTGTTCTCGGATAATAATTCACTGGCTTCTTCACTCGTAACGCGGGACATGATCGGATAAGGATTAGGGGTACTCACAAAGCTACAACTATTTTTCGCTTTCCACCGCTGACCCATCTTATGAATCGTAGACATGGGAATACCATGTTCTTCGGAGAGTTGGCGAGCCGTCTTGACTCCGCTCAAATACTCCTGTAAAATCAGATGACGCAACTGACGCGGTAAATAATGACGTGATAAGTCTGAATTCGTTTTTTGCTGCATAAGATTTACTCTTTTTTGTAAACCTTTTTCAGGACGGGACAGCGCCAAAACAAACCCTCGGTGCGGACTGGAGCGGTCTGGGGCGGACATCGGAACCGAAGCATTTCACCCGGTTGTATATTGCAGCATGAAAGGTCGATTTTCTTATTGCGTTCATTATCCCGATATAAACTGCATGAAATAGAAAACGGTATTTTGAATGGTTTAAAACACAAAACCGGGCATACACGCTTTACGACTGCAAACCGAACATTCAATCTCAAAAACGTTGCACCATGGATTCATTAAAGGAAAAAGACAACCCTGCACCCAATCCTTCTAAACATCCCCGTATCGAAGTCGATGAGGAGCTGATGCGTCAGATGATCGCCGGACAAGCCCCTTTGGATTCGAAAGTCGTCCGCAGGATTCCCGAACCGGAAGAGGAAGATACGGACACTCCCGAGGGAAACACATCGGAAACGGTATCCGGAGCATCGGCACCGACTGCTGAGAAAACAGACGTCGACATCCAAACGACTACTGGAAAGGAGTCGGCCGGATTCTGGCGTAAAAAGATCGCGCTGCCGGATTTCGAACGCACGTTCTTCGCTCCGGTGGATTGCCGCAACCGCTCTGCGATCTATGTCAGCGCCCGAACCAAGCACAAAGTATCGGAAATACTCCACCTGTTAGGGAATGAGAGTACAAGGCTTACGGCCTTGGTCGACAATATGCTGCGGTTCGTCATGGACATTTACAGCGACGAGCTGAATTATCTCCACGAGAAGAAGAACAACAGACGACCGTTTTGAAAAAGCGGAGGCATTTCGACGCCAGATAGCAGGACGGAAGGGGCCGTCGAACGGGCAGGCCGCTCGCGGCTGAACATCAGAACCGGATCGTCAGGAGCCGCAGAATGTCGCCTTTTCCGACGGTAGCGTCCAGCAACACGCCGGGGATGGAAATACGCAAGGCTCGCCCCTCGGGCGATTCGCATGGCCTTGCGTATTTTCATCTCCGGCGTTTAATTCCCTGCCGGTGGGAAAACTCACATCGAAAATTACCCTGCCATTGACGAAGCAAGATCGGAAATCGAACTAGCTGTAAGATCGTAGGCCATTACTGTGCGACCTTGAAGACGCTGCTGAGTTTCTCGCTTAATGCCGCCATATCCTGTCCGATCTTGTCATTGGTGATTTTGGCATAGATTTGGGTCGTGGTGATCCGTTTATGTCCCAGCATCTTGCAGACCGTTTCCAGAGGTACACCCTGTGTGAGCGTAACCGTCGTAGCGAAGGTATGACGCGCCATGTGGATCGTCGGATTGAACGACAGACCGGCATGTCTGGCAACATGACGTAACGACATGTTCAGTGTTTTATAAGTGCCTTTAAGCGGAAAAACCTTCTCGCTTGTGCGATATGTATCCTTATAACGCTTGTAGAGCATTTCAGCGGCGGGAAGCAGTTTGACCCGGAACTGCGTACCTGTTTTCTGGCGCCTGTCGATAATCCAGCGCTCTCCGTTATCGTCCGTATGGATGTCCGCGTGGGTGAGTTTCACTACGTCCGCATGGCTCAGGCCCGTGAAGGCGCAGAAGACGAAGGCATCCCGGTTGATGCCTGTCCGATAGTTGGGGAGCCTGACATCCATGACAGCCTGCAATTCCGAAGCCGAGAGGTAGCGACGTTCCGAGTACTCCGGCCTGACGTAGAAACCTGCGAAAGGATCGGTGGGAATCCAGCCGTTCTTATACGCCGTGTAGGTCATCAGCTTCAGTTTCTTGATAGTCGAATGGATCGTCCCGGAACGCATCCCTTGTACCGAGGAGAGGTAGACTACAAACTTTTCGATGAAATCCCGCTTCAGCTCTTTGAAAGGAATATCTTTTACACGGTATTCGTATTCGAGGAAAGAGGCAGTTTGCGGTAATTGTCATAGCTCGAATAGGCGCGGTCTTTGCCCACACGTTTGAGGAACCCTGCAAGGTATTCGTCGAAGGTCTGCAACAGCAGGCGGCAGTCGTCGCCCATACCGAGGAAGGCGTTGCGGACTTTTTCGGCCGTAACATACGAATCACGGTCGCAGAGCCGCTGGTACTGCTTGCCGATATTGGTCTTGATATTTTCCAGTTTTTCATTGAGACGCTGAGCTTCGAGGCTCTTACCGGAAGCCTTGTTCGCCTTGGCATCCCAAAGGGTGGAGCGAACGGTGAGTTTGCAGCTGAACTGCGACATCGTACCATTAATCGTGATACGACCCATGACGGGAACCTGACCATGTTTTTCCGACTGCCTTTTCACGTAGAAAAGGACTTTGAAAGTGCTGCGTTGCATAATAACTTGAACTTTGTGGATGGGTTAAACGTTAAGTCAAGTTATTTGTTATGCGGAAATTTGATGCAACGAACTGAAAACAAATACCTTAATGCAAAACAAAGCATTTCGGGCAGGTAACGGATAAGTAACGAAACTCACCGTTAATCCTGCCCGAATGTGCAATTCTATTGCTCGGAGCATATGCAGAACAGAGAATTAAATACCTGTAAACATGATATTTACTCTTTTCTGCATGTTCGTTTACCTACAAATACCGAACCCTTGCGGGTTCGGTATTTCGTTTTATGCATTATCTTTGCGGTGGAAAACCCGGCAACCCGGACGGTTTGCTGCGTATTTGCCAAACAAACGAAAACGATTCGTATGGAAGAACACAATATCCTCATCCCCCTGCTGCTGACACTCGGCGCGGGCCTCGCCACGGGCATCGGCAGCGCGATCGCCTTCTTCGCCAAACGCACCAACAAACGGCTGCTTTCGTTCTCGCTGGGCCTCTCGGGCGGCGTGATGATCTACGTCTCGTTCGTCGAGCTGTTCCAGCAGGCAAACACGACCCTCTCGGCCGAATGGGGCGCACACACGGGCGTGATCGTCACCGTGGCGAGTTTCTTCGCGGGCATTCTGCTGATCGGCGTCATCGACCGGCTGGTCCCCTCGATCGAGAATCCCCACGAAGCACACAGAGTCGAGGAGATGGACCATCAGCCGCACAATCCCCGTCTGATGCGCATGGGCGTGATGACGGCGCTGGCCATCGGCATCCACAACTTCCCCGAAGGCATCGCCACCTTCACTTCGGCGGTGGACAACATGGCCCTCGGCGTAGCCATCGCCGTGGCCATCGCCATCCACAACATTCCCGAAGGCATCGCCGTCTCGATCCCGATCTACTACGCCACGGGCGACCGCCGAAAGGCTTTCCGCCTGTCGCTCCTCTCGGGCCTCGCCGAACCGGTCGGCGCCGTACTGGCCTATCTGGTGCTGACGCCCTTCATGACCCCGACGCTGATGGGCTGCATCCTTGCAGGCGTGGCAGGCATCATGGTCTTCATCTCGATCGACGAACTGCTGCCCGCGGCCCGCGAATACGGCGAGGCGCACATCTCCATCTACGGCGTGGTGGCCGGCATGGCCCTGATGGCCGTGAGTCTGATCCTGCTGGCATGATCAAACAATTCAGAATTCACAATTCAAAATTCATAGTTTGGACATCTTACTCCTCATCATCGGCCTCGGACTGATCCTCGCAGGCGCGAACTTCCTGACGGACGGCTCCGCGGCGTTGGCGCAGCGGTTCCGCGTGCCGGAATTCATCATCGGGCTCACGGTGGTCGCCGTCGGTACCTCGACGCCCGAACTGGTCGTGTCGGTGCTCTCGGCCATCGCAGGCAAAAGCGACGTGGCAATCGGCAACGTCGTGGGGTCGAACATCTTCAACGTCTTCGTCATCCTGGGCGTCTGCGCCCTTATCCGCCCCCTGCCGCTCACGGCGGGCAACATCCGCCGCGACATTCCGTTCGGAGTGATCGTATCGCTGTTGCTGCTGGCGCTGGCAGCGGACTCCTATGTCTTCAAAGGTGCGGCGGACCGCATCGGACGCATCGACGGCATCGTCATGCTCCTGCTCTACGGCGCGCTGATGTGGTACACGATCCACACCACGAAACGGCCCGAGGCGACGGCCCCGGACGCCGGAGCGAAACCCGGAATGGCCGGATGGCTCATGGCCGCGATGATCGTCGGAGGCCTCGCCGGACTGATTTTCGGCGGCGAAATGTTCCTCCGCAGCGCCACGGAGATCGCCCGGCGGCTCGGAATCAGCGAATCGGTGATCGCCATCACGCTCGTGGCTGGCGGCACATCGCTGCCCGAGCTGGCCTCGTCGCTCGTGTCGCTGTTCAAGGGCAAGGCCGACATGGCGCTGGGCAACGTCATCGGATCGAACATCGCCAACATCCTGCTGATCCTGGGCTTGAGCGCGACGATCCATCCGCTCTCGATGGACGGCATCACGGTCTGGGACCTGCTGATGGTCGTATTGAGTTCGGTGCTGCTGTTCCTCGCGGCCTTCACGTTCAAACGCCGGGCGATCGACCGTTGGGAGGGCGCGATCTTCCTGGCGATCTACGTCGCCTACATCGGGTATCTGATACGATAATCCGACCGCAAACCCACGGCTCACAGCCGTGTTTACAAATCCGGCCTACTCCTAAATCCCGCCGAGGCGGGATTTAAAACGAGGAGTCGTCCGAACCGGCCTGCATCAGGTAACGGTCGACGAGCCGCGGCACGGCATAGTCGCCCAGCGAGTCGGCCGGGACGGCCATAGCAGCGGCGGCCGGAGTGAATGCAGGCGTTTCGATGCGGTGAACGACCGCATGAAGCCGCTGGTGAGACAGCTGGTGCCGGGGCAGGGAAACGCTGCGCACCAGATGCCACGGACCGTCACCCAGCAGGCGGCGGAACTGCGGCAGAGCCGCGAGGTCCGGGAATTCAACGGGAGCGTCGGTCTCGATCAGCGGAAACTCGTAAAGTCCCTGCCAGATGTCGCGCCCCTCGCGGCGGTGCAGCAGGACCCGGTCGCCCGAGGCGACGTGCAGGTAATTGAACCAGCGGTCGCGGACCCGGGTTTTGCCTCGTTTCACGGGACGGTCGGCGACGGTTCCGGCAGCGAGGGCCAGACAGCTCTCCGACAGCGGACATGCTTCGCAGCGGGGCGACGCGGGCGTACACTGAATCGCCCCGAAGTCCATGATCGCCTGGTTGTAGCGGCCCGGATGCGCGGCGTCGAGCTGCGACTGCGCCAAGCAGGCGAAAGCCCGTTTTCCGGCCGTGGTGTCGATCGGTTCGGCGAGGTCGAAGAGCCGCGAGAGCACCCGGTAGACATTGCCGTCGACGACGGCGCACGGAGCGTCGTAAGCCGCCGAGCAGATGGCCGCCGCGGTATAGTCGCCCACGCCGCGCAGCGAACGCACGTCGTCCAACGAGCGGGGAAACACCCCTCCGAAACGCTCTACGACCTCACGGGCGGCGGCCCGGAGGTTGCGGGCGCGGCTGTAATAGCCCAGCCCCTGCCAGAGTTTCAGCACCTCGTCCTCGGGCGCGGCGGCGAGCGACGCAACGTCGGGAAAACGCTCCGTGAAACGGAGGTAGTACTCCATCCCCTGCGCCACGCGGGTCTGCTGGAGGATCACTTCCGAGAGCCAGATCCGGTAGGGATCGCGCGTACGACGCCACGGCAGGTCACGACCCTCGCGGGCGTACCAGTCGAGCAGTATTTCGGCAATGCGGTTCATAACGGAAGACAAAAATACGACTTCGGAATCAAATTTGAAGCATTCAGACCCAATTAAAACGAGATGCATATGGAAAGGAAGCACACTTTGATAGACAACGCCGCCGAAAAGCGTTACGAACTCGACCTCGGAGACGGCATGGCCCTGGCCGAATACGTTTTGGGACACGGACTTATCGTACTGACGCACACCGAAGTGCCCCCGAAGTACGAAGGTCGGGGCATCGGCAAGGAGCTGGTGCAGGGCGTGCTGGAGGACATCCGCAGAAAGAAGCTCAAGGTCGTCCCCCAATGCCCGTTCGTCGCGACCTATATCCGCCGCCACCCCGAATGGATGGACTTGGTGCTGACCGCCGAAAACAAGTAGGCCCGGGCAGGTTCGGCCCCCCCACAACCGCCTGCCCGCAGGGAGCGCCCCGCCGCGAAACCGGACTCTTTTCGAAGGGTCCGATTCTGCCTCCTCCCGACAGGCATCTTCCCGCTCAATAAACACTTCCCGCTCAATAAATATAGGTATTCGCTTTTTCCGAAAAATTTCCGGCTCGAAATTTGGTTTATTTTATAAACTACTTTATATTTGTAATGGATTTACAAACCGAGCAACCGCTCACAACCGGAAAAAGCCATGGAAATCACTCCCGCCCGCACCGACAAACGCCGCCTTTTCGCGCGCTGGTTCATCCGCCGCCTGACCACCTGCGTCGTGGTCTGCGCCTTTCTCGCCTTCGTCAACTGGCAAACCTCGCCCCACTACTGGTGGGTGCTGTGGGTCATCGCCGGATGGGGGCTGAACATCGCCCTGTCGCTCGCCTGGTATCTGTTCGACTGCGACGACGAATGCAATTACCGCAACCGCTGAAAAAAACGAAACGATGGACAACAAAAACTTCAACGCCGACCAAAGCATCGAACTCATCCAGCGCATGATCCGCGACACGCGCCGCAACCTTTCGTCGGGCAGCAGCAACCTCTTCATCCTATGGGGATACCTGCTCGCCGCAACCGCCGTCGGGATTTTCCTCCTGCTGACCTTCACCGAAAGTCGCGCCTGGCAATGGCTGTGGCTGCCCGCGCTGGCCGCCGGATGGGCCGCTACGTGGTGGTACAACCGCCGCCGTGTATCGCAGGTCAAAAGCTACACCGACCGCCTGCTGGAACAGGTATGGGGATGCATAGCAGGTCTGGCCGCCTTTTCTACCTTCGTGATCTGCATGGAGCGGGAATGGCCTGTCGATCCGCTGTTCCCGGTCCTGCTGCTGATCAGCGCAGGACTTTTCATCTCGGGAACGGTGATTCACAACAAATATATGTATTACGTTTCGTGCTTCCTATTGCCGGTTGCCTTCGGCATCATCCGCGAATCGTGGATCAATGTCAACCCGGACGGCAACCTGATTCAGTTCGCCGTGGCGGTCCTCGTCGGGCTCGCAGGTTCGGGATACGCACTCAAACGACAAGTCAAACGCGACGCCGCAGAAGCTTCGGAAAACCGATAACACCATGGAAGACCGTAAACTCGAAGCCGCCGAAAGCCTGGCGCTAATCGGCCGCATGATCGAAAACACCCGCAGCCGCATGGTCCGCAACTCGGGCCGTCCGCTGCTGGCATGGGGCTACGCCACCGTACTGACGACGCTCGCCGTCTGGGGCGCAGTCCTCTATTTCCAAAACCCGCGCTGGAACTACCTCTGGCTGATGCTGCCCCTGCTGGGCTGGCTGCTGATGTGGATTTCGCGCGAGAAGAAGCCCGAAGGCGAGGTGCGCACGTTCGTCGACCGCGTGATCGGGAACGTCTGGACGGTAATGGGTCTTTCGGCGTGGTTCGTCAGCATGCTGGCGCTCTTCACGCCCATGCGCCTGCCGATACTCTTCATCATTCTGCTCATCATGGGCATGGGAACCACCGTGACGGGGCTGATCATCCGCTTCACGCCCACCGCCGTCGGGGGCGTCGCGGCCATCATCCTCGCTCCGTTCACGCTGATCGCCGGCAACATGTGGCAGCCGCTGCTTTTCATCGCCGGATTCGTGGTGATGATGATCGTTCCGGGGCATATCCTCAACTACAAGTCGAACCACCCTGCCCGATAACGCGATGTTCAAAGAGCTGAATCCCCTGTTGCACTCCGAATTGAGGCTGGCCGTCGTTTCGATCCTCATCGGGGTCGAAAGCGCCGACTTCGTCTTCATCCGGCAGCAGACCGGAGCCACCGCCGGAAATCTCTCGGTGCAGCTGGACAAACTCGCAAAAGCCGGTTACATCGAAGTCGAGAAGACCTTCCGCGGCAAGATTCCCTGCACGGTGTGCCGCATCACCGACGCCGGGCGCGACGCCTTCGCCGAATACGTCGAGGCGCTGCAATCGTATATCAAGAGATAAATATGGCTATACACAGGGGTTATTCGTCGCGTTTCGCGGCGGGAAGTGTTCCGCATTATCGCTTGCAGCGGAAGAAGAACGGCATGAAGGCGAAGCGTTAAAAAACGGGGCCGGTTTGCTTGCAAACCCGCGTCAGGCGCCCGTTTTAGCACAGCCAAATGTCGTTC